>Ga0099797_101450_pt1:5000-12490 | contig 12490 bp, 11 predicted proteins | sample Uncmet_Sort48C_1_FD_89871 | JGI IMG/M metagenome (GOLD analysis project Ga0099797, IMG submission 89871) | Marine eukaryotic communities from CALCOFI LINE 67, Pacific Ocean - C012_Sort48C_1 | ecosystem: Environmental > Aquatic > Marine > Oceanic | place: Pacific Ocean: Monterey Bay... | reverse complement strand
CTATGTCACAACGTGTCGTTCTCAAGGGCCACAAGAAACAGATCCAGCCATCACAAAATCAATCAACGCCTATGTTACAACGTGTCGTTCTCAAGGACGACGGTTCAAACAGTCGACAAGACAGTTAACAATTATTCACACACGGTTATGTGCAAAATAGCAACTTTTGCAAATCTCATGCAACACAAATAAATGGTATACTCAGCCATATCATTGTTTTCCTAATATGTTTAGGATGGAGACCTGACTCCTTACTCGACTGGACAGACAGTGAAGGAGAGAAATGGTCACTCGCACCATGTGAAGACCACACCATCCCCATATGTAACATAACCAATGCATTAGTTAAATGCTACCATCACAGTAAATGACCTGAGATGCAAAAAACATTATGATGACTCTTCAATAAAAAGTCCTGTCTGCTGGGACAAGGTAGCAGATAGGAGCAGGAGTTTCTGAAATACAGAAGAGTTTGCCGAGCTTGCTATACTTGAAGCATTTCAAGCAGGAGCATCCTGGCCCACTGATAGATTAGCAGAGTTACTACTCAAAGATAACATCTGTCCACTATGTAATCAGCCAGTGGAAGACATATGGCACAAATAGTTACTGGACTTGCCCTCATCTGGCCCAAGTCGAAAACCCACATATCAAGGACTCTGATAAGCTCAAGTCCCTGATAGGCGAGGACAATGTAGCATACCTGACTAGAGCCCTAATTTGTGAACATCAACTCATTACACCGACTGGCTTTGACCCCCACGGAGACTATCCAGTTTTGGGGTTCCTCACAAACAGGCCTCCAACAAGTACCAACAAAAGGCCCCCACCTATTTATGAGGCTAGGAGCACAGGAGGCATGATAACAAAGCTTGATATCGATAGCACGGATGAGTATACACCTGCACCAGTCAACATACCTTTGACTGCTGAGGCACAATACTATGTTGACTTGTACTCGGTCGATACTCAAACCATTGAAAAGGTTACGGAAAGTGCACTCAATACATGTGGCTCCTCCTCATCAGGGGATCCTGCACCGACAGAAGCTGCCCCTTATACCGAAGAGCAAGTCCCGTCTGAGTGGCCTTCGGGCTACTATTTTTGAGATGGCTCAGGAGGTTTCTTTTCCTCAATACCCAGCTTAGAAGAACTGGAATAGGAGTGCACTATGTAACACCTGAAAAACACTATACAGCTGCTGGCAAGCCCTCCCCGGAGAAATGCAAACTGTGCCCAGATCGGAGCTCACAGCACTTCTCCTGGTGGCAATTAATGGCCATGAAGCTGCATATGTTGATGTCTTCACAGATAGTAAGATTACTGCTGATACATACCACAGAGGCAAACCTCGCGCCAGGTTTGCAGCTAATGCAGATCTTTGGGTTTACCTTTTTCAGCTCGTAGAGCAGAAATGGCTTCATGCAGCTGTATACTAGATGCCTAGCTATACAGACACAGAACCCAAGAAAAAGAAACTAGCCCCCTGCATGGATGCAATAATGGCATGTTAAAGGCAACAGTGTCGCTGACAAGCTTTCCGACCATGCAACTGAATTCCATACCATACCTGTGCATAAAGCACAACCAATAGTTGATGTTCTTAAGGACCTCAAACTAAAACAACATAGGATCCTGCATGCAATATCTCTAAACCCGCAAAGGCCTTATAATACACCAAGTATACAACAACCGACACTATCGCATAGGCAATTGTTGCACCATCTACCAATTCACTATCTATTAAAGATACCAGGATAGTATGTGCAAACTGTTACTCATCGGTCTGAATGAAAGCCCCTCACGTCTTTGACTTCATTAAGCCAAAATGTTCATCCCAAGATAGGTTTGTGTCGATAGCCATTGGTCAGCAACATAGACACAACCATCCCATCGGCCTGCGCTGTATGGTATCGTATGGTGGGGTAATAATTTGTACAAGGTCTGGATCCACTGCACTGAATAAAATAGTAAACCTTAGCGAAACATGTCAAGAGAGGGATGCTGATAAATACTCATATGGGCATGTGAATGTAATGAGATATAACAAGGGCAAGGCCCCTCTGGGTTACCTCGATTGGGCTTCTGGAAGATTACTTCCTTCCCATACCCAAATACTCAAATCCATCCAGAGTCAAATGAAGGGAGTTCAACGCTCTTCGTTCTGCATGCCCCCCCTGGATCCTTCTGACTCATGATGAATAATGGACTCCCTGATGTAAGCCTTCATGGTGACACGTCAGATGGTAGCTCCAGCTCACTTCGAATGTCTCTTGGGTACATGTATGTCCAATTGCCTTCGGCCTAGCCGCCAGCGTGCCTCGCTCTTCTTTTGTGCACGAGTGAGAGAAGCAAAAATATATGTGTGGGTGAAAGTCAACACATGTGACGTTGACATGCGACAGACCTATGCAATCGGGGTTCTGGATAGTAAAGAAGACACATTGAAGGTGCACATGTATTTGGTTCAATGTGCAAGACTAAGGGTTTAGGCTTTTGTTGTTTCTTGTGTGTTGCTGTGTTTTCGTGCTTGTGCACGAGTTAGAGAGACAATTCAAAAACAAATTGGGCATTGTAGATTAAGGATACAAACAGCAAATTGTTTGTTGGTTTGTGTGTTTGTTTGTTTGTTTGTTTGTTTGTTTGTTCGTGTGGTTGTTTGTTTGCTTGTTTCTTTGTGTTTTTGTTCGGTTGCTTGCTTGCTCGTTGATTTGTTTGTTTGTTTGTTTGTTTGTTTGTTTGTTTGTTTGTTCGTTTGTTCGTTCGTTTGTTTGTTTGTTTGTTTGTCTGTTTGTTTGTTTGCTTGTTTGCTTGTTTGCTTGTTTGCTTGTTAGTTTGTTTGCCTGTTTGTTTGTTTGTTTGTTTGTTTGTTTGTTTGTTTGTTTGTTTGTTTGTTTGTTTGTTTGTTTGTTTGTTGGTTTGTTTGTTGGTTGGTTGGTTGTGTGTTTGCTTTTTGTTTGGTTGTTTGGTTCTTCGTTGGTTTGTTAGTTTGTTCGTTTGCTTCGTTTGGTTGCTTGGTTGTTTGGTTGGTTGGGTGTTTGTGTGTTTTGTCGCGTGTGTTTCGTTGTTTGGGTGTTTAATTGTTTGTTCGTTCGGTTGATTGTTTGCTTGTTCGGTTGTTCGTTTGTTTGTGGGTTTAAGTGTTTGTTTGGTTGTTTGTTCGGTTGCTTGTTTGTTTCGTTTCTTTGTTCGTTTGGTTGTATGTTTGGTTGCAAGGCCCAAGCAGGCACAGTGCAGCGCTGTTCCCTTGCCCGCCTTAGGCTTCGTCCCCACCATGGAGCTGGCTTGGTGATGGAGTTTCAGATGCCGCATGTCATGGCACAATCTCAGGTGATGGTGCCTATCATGATCGAGCTGGACACCATGTCGGCCGCAGCAGCAGCGGCAGCGGCAGCAGCAGCTTCCCTCGGAGCCGGCCCCAGAGAGTCGGCCGCGGCAGTGCTTGAGGCACTGGAGGCTGTGATGTTTGCCAGGGCTGCCTCTTGCAATGGCAGGCGAGGGGGTGAAGTCGAAACAGAGATCCCGGTTGAGAAGGTCGTGGAGCCTGAAGTCGAGGAAGACATGCCGGAGGCAGACACTTGTGAAGCAGGGCTTGGGCTCTGGATCACGGATTCGGTTCTGCAGCACGAGGCCGAGCAGGCTGAGTTGGAGCGCACGCATGAGGGCAGGTGGTGTGACTGCCACGATGCCGAGGCCGAGAAGGCCGAAACGCTCGTGCACATGGACAAGGATGCCGAGGCCAAGGCCGAGAGGGCCGAGCACACGGGCGAGGCCAAGCACAAGGACATGACGAAGTCGGATCGACCACCTCTACGAAGATGATGAAGCAAAGGTAAGGCGCTAAATGTTGGGAGTATGGAGGCGACTGCAAGCGTCTCAGTTTGACGTTCAAGGGGCCGGTACAACATTTTCCCATAATTTATGAATAAGTTGGTATGTCGGATGTCTCAAGACGGCGCTAATATATTATATTTATATGTGTTATGATGCGGGATTAAAGCATCGGGTGTCATCTATCCACCGTGGGTGGCTCAAGTTTCAAGCGGTCTTGCAGTAGCAGTTCCCACGGGCCAACGGTCGAACGTGGGGGGGGTGAAGCGAAGGCGGACCGGTAAGGGTCCCGTACCCTTCCCGCTGGAGCGAAACCCCCCGAGCGGCTGGGTTGGCTTAGCAGGCCGGCCTGGCTTTGACTTTTTTGCTACTCAGAAGCAAACAAAGACTCGAAACCGTCGTCGTAAGCGTCTGGGGCAACTATTGAAGCGCAGCGACAGTCACACAGACCAGGGAAAAACAGAAGGCAAAAGAACCAACGCAGCGCTGAAATCAAGAGGCGCATGGCGACAGGAAGGGGCAGCACGAATACTTCAAGTTAGGGGCTTGGAACGTTAGGACAATGTTGTGGAAATTGCGCTTAAAGCGTGGACAAGTAGAAGTTCAAGGAGAAGGTTTGGGGAAAGAACAATTACTATGTGATGAATTAGATAGAAAAGGCATAGCGCTCTGCGCTATATCAGAAGTGCGGTGGAAAGGACAAGGACAAATACAACATGGAGACTACACATTTGTATACTCGGGGAGAGACGATGACAAGTCGACAGAAGGAGTGGCCATTGTCATGAATCCAGTAATAGCCAAAGCATGGGCAGATTCCGGAAAAGAAGTAACATTCGTATCGTCAAGAGTAATATCGCTGCGGTTTCGGCTAGGCAAGGACACGTTCAAAATCATTTCCGTGTACGCGCCAACGTACAATGCAGAAGATGCAATCAAGGACAGTTTCTATGAGAGCGTATCGGAGGAAATATCCAAGGCCACAGCAAGCGAAACCGTAATATGCCTAGGAGACTGGAACGCCAGAGTGGGCACTCGGGATGAAGAATGGCAACAGGCACTCGGTCCATATGGCAACCCAGAGCGAAATGATAATGGCATTCGACTATTAGAAATGCGCACAAGCAAGAACCTCAAGGTTATGAACACATGCTTCAAGCACAAACACTACGACACTTGGTGCCACAACAGGTACAAAACATGGCACACGTTAGACCACATCCTGATCAGTAGCAGACACAAAAAGAAAGTACTAGATGCTAAAGTAGTGTTGGATGCAAACTGCGACACTGATCACATGCTGCTAGTAGCCAACATCCGGCCAAGTAACAAGAGCAAGGCAGGCACGAACCGCCGCACGCAAGGCGTATGCAAACCAAAATTCGACGTAGACCGACTTCGCAGCGAATCCACAAAGTCAGCGTTTCAAAAACAAGCAGAGACGAATCTCGGACTACAAGAGCAACATGCAGACGACGAACATATAAAAATAGAAATATATACAGACGGAGGCTGCACTCTCAATGAAAACAACACCGCTAACACACCGGCAGGGTGGGGAGTTCACATAATAGAAGAAAGCAATATCACGGAGATGTGGGGACCAGTAGTCACCAAAAACACCGACAAGTTTTACGTCGGAGCCACAGTAGGCAGCAACAACACAGTGGAACTTAGCGCATTGTGTGAGACTTTTCTATGGCTCTTACAGCAACCTCACACCAAAGCCGTGCGGATAAGACCGGACTCACTTTATGCAATGGATTCGGCGAGAGGCGTGCTAGCAGGACTGAGCAATGCCACATTAGTAGACGTAGCAGCAGAACTGTACAGACAGGTCTGCACAACGAGGAAAGTGGAATGGGAATGGGTAAAAGGACATAGCGGAGTACATGGCAACGAAAGAGCTGACGCACTAGCGAACAAAGGGGAGCAAGGACAGAGATGCACTACAGGAAGATTTGCCCCAGGCGCTGAGCAGCCATATTCAAGCGTACAAGACATCCTGCTGACAGACGTGCCGCCAAGAGAGGCCCAAAACTGCACAACATACAAGGAATTCAGTCAAGGACTGGAGAAGGCAGCGGCCGAAATATTGGTTCACAAACAGCGCTCACATAGACCAGCGTGGCAAATTGCAAATGAGGAGGAAATAAAGACCATGACCGACAGGAAGCGCGCGGCATTCGTGTCAGGGGACAAAACGGCATACAAATCTGAGCGCAACAAATGTAAGACACAAATGTCGACACAAATGTCGACACAAATGTCGACGACGCAGTAGCACTCAGCACCACGTTGGAAAACCAGTTACACGCTATCAACTCATATCAGAGATATGCAAAAGCAGCAGGGCAACAATTAAATATCAAAAAGACTAAGAGCCTAACCATAGAAGGACCACGCAGTCACGGCAACCAAGGGATTCCAGTAGAAGGCGGGATTATCGAAGAAGTGGACCATTTTCCGTACCTGGGCAGCGAATTCCAGTCAAATGGCGGAGTAGATACCGGAATCAAATCTCGAATGAACAAAGCCAGAGGAGCATTCTCCAGACGATGGAACACTGTATGGGGTGTTAGAGAAATTAGCCTAGCAACCAAATGCAAAGTAAATAATGCTTGCATCCTCCCAGTCCTGCTTTACAGCAGTGAAACATGGCCAATCTCCCGACCACTCATAAAAAAAATGGACCAGCAGCAAATGTCCTGGCTACGAAGGATAACAGGAATTACAAGGATGAAGCAAAGGACACACCGCATCAAAGACATTGAAATCAGACGCATGTGCAAAATGGACGACATGCAAGAAATGCTGCATCAACGTGTACTAAGATGGGCAGGACATGTTGCCAGAATGCCAAACTCAAGACTGCCTAAGATGACGCTTTTTGCGTGGTGGCCGGAGGGTATTCGCAGTTCCAAGAACTCCATGGCAAGACACAAGTTTAGACTCTCAGAGGCACTAAAAAACAGAGGCGTACCAGAAGTATTGTGGCTCCAGCTAGCACAAAACAGAGGTGCTTGGCGACGACTAGTAAAAGGCAAGCATTACGAAGAAGTCTTCCCCAAACCGCCCCCACCAAAAGCGCCAGCAAGCATGCGCATACCGGCAGCTGCCCAGCCAGCACAGATCATGCGAAGGCCAGCAAGTGCCCAAGAGGCAAGAGCCCAACAGCAACTGGTATGCCAGTTTCCCGGCTGCGGCCAGATTTGTAAAGGAAAGCTAGGACTGACCAGGCACACTCAAATGAAACACACAGAAGGCACGAAGGCTAGTGAAGGATTCCAGTGTGAACGATGTCCATATTTCACCAAAAGCCAGAAGGCCCTCACAGAGCACGCACGCAACCCGATAAGCCACACACCAAACGCATTTATATGCCCCAAGTGCTTGGCGCACTTTCCGAATAGACCAACCAGAAACAAGCATGCCGCAGAATCTTGTCATAAGCCTAGTACCGCACAATAAAAAGCTAGTAAAACTAAAACGAAGAAAATGCTCATACCCGTACTGGTGCAGTCTATTTTGTTTCTTATGGGTTCAGTCCACACCGTCATCGAGCTCGAAGTCAACACCTTATTTTTGTTCTTACACACGTTACCGAGATTCGCACACATGTTTGTAATACACATACGGATAACACAGGTCGATTTTCG
>Ga0099797_101450_pt1:0-2500 | contig 12490 bp, 11 predicted proteins | sample Uncmet_Sort48C_1_FD_89871 | JGI IMG/M metagenome (GOLD analysis project Ga0099797, IMG submission 89871) | Marine eukaryotic communities from CALCOFI LINE 67, Pacific Ocean - C012_Sort48C_1 | ecosystem: Environmental > Aquatic > Marine > Oceanic | place: Pacific Ocean: Monterey Bay... | reverse complement strand
ACGATTTGGCATCACTTTTGGAACACATTTGGGACACTTTTGGCAGACATTTTGATAATTTTGGGACGCTTTGGGCATACTTGGAAAGACTTGGGCGTCAAGAATTGAGGCTGAGAAATCCTTCGATTTTGCAACCCACCCGGGGCCTATTAGCTCAGAAAGTTATTCGGCCTGCGGCCACATACATCCTTCCCCCTTAACAAAGAACATCTTGACATCTTGACTGGCAGCCTGTGGCAACGAGTCGTGACTGGCTGGCTTGCTGGACCGCTGTCTGGCTGTGTCGAGGAGGTGACGTTTAGAAGCTGATGGACCACCGCTGGACCGCTGTCTGGCTGTATAAAGGAGGTGAAGTTTAGAAGCTGATGGACGACCAAAACCGAAACCGACCATCTAACACGCTCGACGCTCGGAGAGGTCGGCGGACTTCTTCTTATGTGTCTTATATTCTCTGTTCTTCTTCTTCAAGTAAAAAGGTTCGGTAAAAAAATCCTTTCCAGTCAGGTCGGGGACGTGTTTAAATGTATCGTGGATGTTTGTCGCATTGATCTTATACGTCGAGAATGGTTAAAACCACAATATTTCCATTTCTGTCAATTTCGTTGAAATTTTCAAATTTCGTGCGGGGGCCTCAGGGCCCAGGGGGCCCTTCATGGGATTTTCTGTTTTTTGTATGCGTTTTCAGTTGCAAAAACTATTCAAAGCTGGTCGGGGTGTGTTTGAATGCATCGCGGATGGTTTCCGCGTCGAATTTGCATCTGAAAATGTTCAAAAATATTGGATCATCAGTACGATCCAAACATTTCGGTGTTTTCATCGTTCCAGGGATTTCTTTGGCCAATCCTCTGGGGAGAACACATTTCCGAAAAGCTCACAACACATTTCCGAGTATTTTTTAATGTTGTTACAATCATATATATATATATGTATATACAGTATATATATATATATATATTTACATATTCAGATCAGTGTAATTTCCAGAGTTTGAATTTGTTTTAAACCGTTTCTGGATCACGGGACTAGTCCCATCGTTTTTTTTGAGATTCGTTGTATTCTGACGTATTTTTGATTCAGAACTCCGATGCGGTATTTTACGGACACCAAATCCATTTTTTGAAGATTCTTTGGCCAGTCATCTGAGGATCATATGTTTTAATGCATCCACGAAACAGATTGCAGACTTACAACATTACAATTCCGCGGGTTTTTCCATGAATTGCCAAATTTCGTGCGGGGGTGTGCGGGGGTCCCTGGGCCCAGGGGGTCCCTTTAAGGGATTAGTGTTGGATATACAAGAAACTTGATTCAATTCATAGTATCCGAAGTTTTTCGGACTTCGTATCACATGAGCACAGGGGAAATATATTATAGTGCAAAACACTCGTGGGAGGTTAGCGAATATTTTGCCCACAAGAGAAAACCGTTTCTGAGATTGTTTGCTCAACGTTTGTGACGCTTGTGGATTTAAGGCTCGCACGAAATTTGTCGCATAGAGTTGCTCAGTGATATACACAAGGCTGTTGCTCAGTAGCATACTCAGGAATGCCCAGTAATATATGCAGTAATATACACAGTAATATACACAGTAGTATACCCAGTAATATATTCAGTAATCCCCAGTAGTATATCCAGTAATATATTCAGTAATGTACCCAGTAATATATTCAGTGGTATATACAGTTATTCCAGTATTACAACCAGTAATATATCCAGTCATATACCTGTAATGCCAAGTAATATACACAGTAATATACCCAGGGTTGCTCAGTAATATACACCGGGCTGTTGCTCAGTAGTATACTCAGGGATGCCCAATAATATATTCAGAGTTGTCATATGGATGTCACAATTTGCACACCCACCACTGACACAGCATTGTGCTATATGGTAGGGTTTATTTGTGCAAGAATTGTGGCGCCACTGCTCCCCATAAGCGTATAAAATTGAATGAGCCGTGTGAATGGCCCACTAAGCATGGAGCATATTGTTGATGGAACAGGTTAAGCAACACTCTGTGAGAAATGTATGGGACCGGCCAGACCTATTTATTTCATTGATTTTTGTCGTTTCCAGGTCCCGGGACTAGTCCCGTTCGATTCGTTTTGAGAACCCGGGCTATTCTGAAGTATTTATGCGTCCAGAGCTCCGATGTGTTACCCAAACTTGCCCTTGGAAAATTCGCTTTGATTTGTAAAACCGAGGAATTCACCCGGCAACCAAATCTTCGCCAACCAAGAGTTCCAATCGAAACGAAAAAGACGCGCAACGCTATTTGGAGCCGGGTACACCAAATATCAGCCCGAGATGATTTTCCTTGACTTGTCTCGTGCCAAAAACGTGTTTCTGTGGCAAACCATCAGTAAAGCCCCAGAACACCAAAGTGTTTCTTGTTTAAGTCTTTTAACCGTATCAAAAAGGAAATAAACCATTCGGATTTCCAGATTGGCTATACAAAAGAGTACATACACTGAATGGAAAATGTGATTGTTGCAAATGA
>Ga0099797_101449_pt1 | contig 12503 bp, 7 predicted proteins | sample Uncmet_Sort48C_1_FD_89871 | JGI IMG/M metagenome (GOLD analysis project Ga0099797, IMG submission 89871) | Marine eukaryotic communities from CALCOFI LINE 67, Pacific Ocean - C012_Sort48C_1 | ecosystem: Environmental > Aquatic > Marine > Oceanic | place: Pacific Ocean: Monterey Bay | collected... | reverse complement strand
GGAGTGAAACATACAATAACAAACTTGTCACACATACCTTTCAAACACCTTAACTTTTGTTGTTTGCTTTTTTTATTTTATTTATGTATTTGAAAATGCGCAGAATGGTCAATTGTCTGAGTAGCAACCAAGTTCAAGATGAAGTTCTGCCAGTTTGATCACCTTGATCAACTTGTCTTTCACATCCTCACTGACGTGGCATTGTGGCTTTGTCATCCCACATAGTTCTGCTGTCTTGCGAAACTGTGCTTGGACAAAATTACCGTGGGTTATAGCCCAACGCATGTCAGTATCGACGACTTGATGGAAGACAGCACCCATGACCTCAACTATCTCCCCAAGCACTCGACCACCCATTGTATCCATTTTACCAAAGATCTCCCGCAGATGACAGATTTTTGCAAAGGCCGATCTAGCTTTGTCCTCTACATTGCCGGTCAACACACGACATGGTTCAATCGAGTTCCAGATACAGTCAGTCATGCATGCACTTGCCATTGAGAGTAAGTCAAGCTCTTCTTTCTTGTGGTTGTCAGAGACGCCCTTGGTGAAGTTCAAATGATTTTGAGCCAGAAGGACATATGCATCAACAACATTCTTGTCATTGGGATTGGTGAATGTGCTCTCAAATGCCCTTTTGAAAGCATGGTTGATGTTCTCCTCATTGAGAGAAGTGTTGACTTCAGGTGATATGTCGAGGCCCTTGTCACGAAAAACATTGTTGAGCTCAAAGAGATGCACTGTTGACACCATGTAGCATGATTCGTAAAGATTGAGATCTTTCATGATTCCCGCATATTTTGAATGCACTCTCCCCCAGCATTTCCGACACTGACTTAAGTGACCTCTTTCAGTGATCTTTGTCATCGTGCCGCACTCAGGGCAGCACCCCTTACGTGAGAAGACTGGCACCACAATCTGTGGCTCACTATTTCCTTCAGATCTGAGTTCTGTATCCCCCTCAGTGATATCCGAGCGACGCCGTTTGCTGGCGCTCATTGTGTCGATTGACTTTTCAAAATCTGCAAGCGAACGCAATGTTTTGTCAGGTTTTCACAAGGAATCACACTGCATCACAAGGCATCGCGCATTCGCAATGCTGGTTACCGACACAGCAGCATAGCCGGCAGCAGCGGCAAGAATCTCCCGCGTTTTATTTTGTAATTTTGAAAATGTCCAAAAATTTCCAAAAAAAATTACCACAAAATTACCAAAAAAATTACCAAAAATTTTCCAAAAAATTTCCAAAAAAATTCAAAAATTTCAAAACTAAAGCGCAAAGTGAATAAAAGATTGAAGGCATGCATGGCCCTTGACGTGTGCGGATGCCGAAAAGAAAATGTGCGGAAAGAGCCTGTGCGCGAGAGCGATCATCGCCAGACATGCATCATGCACAACTGCCCGATGAAATCTACAAAAGCATCGTCCCGCCGATGTATGACATCCTGTTCGCTTTCTTCATTCACAAGATGTGCAAGATTGGGTTGTGTGATGCACACGGGAAACCAGTATTCCCATGGAATGTGCACCTGAATATCAGTCGAGTAGAGACAGAAGAAGATGTCATATATGATGACATTCGATTTGCGATGAGCTTATGGGGTGAGAAGCAAGGTATCGCTGTTGTTGATCCCAAGAACAATTTTGATGAGGCGAAGAAAGCAATTGCGCAATCGCGAAAGGTGGTGCTCAATGCTCACTGGTACCCTAAAGCAGAAGATCTTACTGCAACTGACTCCATTTTTGTTGTTCCGAGTAAAGAGGCTGCAAACATTTTCGGCAGAGATCGAGTCGGTGCAATGAGGTATGAACAGTTGCAATGGGATGTACAAGAAGTAGCCCGTGCAATCTTCGATTTTGTCGACGAGACGAATGTGTGTTTCACCAATCACAGCAGTGCTTCTGAAAGAACTCAACCCAAAAGTGTTCTCAAATTCATTGATACCATGAAACTTTCTCTCTGTCATTTCCTGTCAAAGTCGCCAAGGCTGCATTCATTGTGTGATCCTCCAGGAGTGACATTCCAGCTTGGAGATCTTGTAGGTCACCTAGCACAGATGCTTTACAGGCCACTTCAGTGTCGATGTGTGTCTATGAGAGCACTGGCCATGGATTCATTGTGCACAGAATTGCGTTCAGCTGCCAACCTTTATCAGCTGTATCAAGAGTTCGATGAAATGTCACAAAGTCGAATACAAGAGAAGGTGCACGAACACCTGCAGTCAAAAGGGTTCATCATTGAAGCACATGAACAATGCCGGCAAGAATGCTCAAAAAAGCTGGAAGAGCTTCATAAGTGTAATGGCAGTGTGGTCACTGACCTTGTGAGACATGTAAACACTATCTGCAAGTCTTTGGAAGAATTTGCAGAGGAGCATGATTTTAGGCAAGGAATCTTGCTTATAGCCAAGGCACTTTACTTTCTGAAACAGGCAATGCAACACCCTGAGTTGGTGCAAGTGACTGTCAAAGCCAGGTGAACAATGAAGGTGCAGGAAATGCACTTTGAAAACACTTTGGAACATGAAAGCTCTAATGTGACTTTGACAAAAATGTAATTAACCTTTCATTGTCTATGAAGGTGGTTAACGAGGAGCTGGGGCTGCAATTGGTATAGTTTGTGGATCAATAAGGTTTTGTGTATGAATCCCAGCCACATATTGTCCAGGAGGTTGTTGCACTGTCTGACCATTACGAGACTGCATGCGCCACCATACGATAAAAGCAATAGCCAAAACAAGCAAAATAGCAATTATAGTCACTAGTACCGTGTTGTCAAGTGCTAGTGTAAGAACATCATTCCACGTTTCCTCAATGATATCAAAAATTGAAGGTTTTTCAGTTTCTGGAGAAGTCACTGGAGAAGGCATTGTTGGTTGTGTTGCAGCTGGTCTGCTTGATGTTTCTTCAGCAGGAGCAGGCACTGGAGCAGGCACTGGAGCAGGCACTGGAGCAGGCACTGGAGCAGGCACTGGAGCAGGCACTGGAGCAGGTACTGGAGCAGGCACTGGAGCAGGTACTGGAGCAGGCACTGGAGCAGGCACTTGCATTATTTGTGCATTCTGGTCAAGTGAGAATTCAAACCCTTCATAATAGTCCCGAACAGAGTATTTAATGTAAATCTCATAGTTTCCATTTGTAAGAAGTGTGTATCTTTTGTATTGGGTGTTCTCAGCCCATTCACCAGTCTGCATTTGCCATGGTGAGTTGCCATCAACACGTGAATAATGCACAATCTTACCTTTATTTCCATCACATTCAAATCGGAACCCGCGTGTGCGAGAACCATCGAAACCTGACTCAAACACATACATGGATCCCAAAGGTGAGTACGGTGGTTCAGCAAGAACAGGAGCAGGCACATTTAAAGGTGTTGCAGGCTGCATTGAAGCAGTTTCAAAAGTTACTTCACTCTGTGCATCTGTACTTGTCCCAGTGAATGTAGCGACCTTAAGACTGCTGCCTGGACCAGGGGTGCTTGTCAAGTACTCCTTTCTTTCATAATCATGCAACTCTGATTTTGAGTTCATAAAGGAAATGGGAATAGCAAGTGGAGATGACATCACTGCATATGAAACAATGCGGGACCTGCTCAAATACTTTTTCTGTGTGCCATTCATCTGGTATATTCTGATTGCATTCATCCCAACAGGTGCCATTGCATCAGTCAATTTGGTCAATTCAATCTTCCAGATATCATTGCTGCCTTGTGGTACTGGTGTGTTTGCATACAGTGCCTTATTCTTGGTATAAAGATACTTACCTCCCAATTTGATTTTGTAGCTCAAATTTGTATCATTCTGAGTCCAAGCATCAGAACCTTCTCTAGCAGGGTAGGGTGATTCAGCAAGGACAGGCACTGGAGCAGGCACACGAGCAGAGGCAGGCACTGGAGCAGGCACACGAGCAGAGGCAGGCACTGAAGCAGGCACGCGAGCAGAGGCAGGCACTGAAGCAGGCACGCGAGCAGAGGCAGGCACTGGAGCAGGCACGCGAGCAGGGGCAGGCACTGGAGCAGGCATGTGAGCAGGGGCAGGCACTGGAGCAGGAGCAGCTGGTGTGGGTGTTAGTGGCGGAACAAACGTAATTTCACTGAAAGGAAATCCAACAGCTTGTAAGTTCTTGGTGTTTGTTTCACCTTCAAAGAGAACTGTCAGTGGGTTCCTAGTAACGATTCCAATGTACTGTTCACCTTCACTTTGCAAGATGAGTCTCAGACTGTTAGGAACTGACCAATCCAATTTATATAGCTTCATATAAGTACCTTTATATGTGAAGTAAGTGATTCCTGGCAGGATATTGTACATTTGAATTGCCCCTTCTGATTCTTGAGTATCTGGTAGTTTTGAATTTTGAATCGAAGTTGCAGGAACTTGTACAGTTGGTGTACTTGAAGATGCAGGTGCAGGAGAAGGAGTTGAAATAGTAGATGTCATTGGAATCATAGCAGGTGAAGGTGCTGAAGGCTGCATTGAGGGTGCATTTTGGAAAGTTATTTTGCTCCGTGTATCTGGACTTGTGCCAGTAAATGTAGCCACTTTAATACTGCTAGTGCCTACTGTGCCAATTGTGATGTACTCCTTTTGTTGGTAATCATACAACTCTGATTGTGAGTTCACAAAAAAGATTGGACGAGTTCCCATCACTGCATATGATACACTACGGCCTGTGCTCAAATAACGTTGTTGTGTGCCATTCATCTGGTATATCTTCATCAAACTAACATTGATCTGACCAAGCAGTGAATCTGCGATAGTTGCATTTGTCAATTCAATCTGCCAAGTATCAAAGCTGCCTTGTGGTACTGATGCATTAGCATACAGTGCCCCATTATTAGTATAAAGAAAGGCATCTCCTAATTTGATCTTGTAGCTAAGGCGCATATCACCTTGAGTAAAGACATTTGCATTACCTCTAGCATCATTAAAAACAAGGCCTAAGCCACCAAGGTGCAATGGGATTCTTTCCAAATCACCAGTTTTGTGCAAAAATGTGTTTGTTTCTACTGTGCCATCAGTATTAAGCATTTCAATCCTGTATTCCTCTTTCCCATTTTGAATCCTTTCAATGAGAAGTGGATTGCCTTTATATTCAATTGTATTCCACCTCGACTGGTCACATCTATACCATCCACGCTGACCTGTTTTGAACTTGAAGCCTATCCTCTGTGCATCCTTTCTAACATACATTTTATTCAATGTTGTATACTTATCAAAGTACTTACTTCCAACAACGTTTGAACTTTCTCTTTGTTTTTTTACTGTTGAAGTTCCAAATTTAGCCAGTGCAACAGTCACCTTTTCATACACCTTTCCATCATCTCCTGTCATTGTAACCTCATAGAAGTCCGTGTTCCCCTTATTTGTAACTTTGATTGGGTTCTGCATTTTTTGGTGATATGTCCAATATTTGCTATTTGCCTTCCAGTAAACTGTTGTATGTGTGCCATCAAAGCTGAATGCTTTTGGACCATTTTGGCTGAATATGGTTCGTTCTGGCTTCAGAACACGAGGATCCACAACATAAAGTTCTATTGTTTCAGTATTTTCAGTTGTTTGTGGCAATCTAGTTGAGAATCCAGGTGCTGTAATGACATCATCAACCTCCTTCAGCCTGTAGACTGCATTGACCCAGTCACCACCAACACTGAACTCACCTAGCATGCCCCCATTGCCTGATTTTGAGTTGAAACATGCAGTTCTTCCATAGCGGTCATACCTCACATTGCTGCCACCCATCCAGCATTGCATTTGTCCGTCACGTAGTGCCTGCAGTCCAACATAGACAACACCAGGAACTCGTCTTGCTGCTGCAAAGCATGCCTCGGCACTCCCGTGTCTTGTTCCGCCATCTGGAAGAGCGCGCTGAGTGTTACTAGAGCTGCCTTCATATCCGTAATCTTTGAAGCACCCAATGTACTGTGGTTTATCTGTAGAGTCTGGTATTGTGACCACATTACCACTTAGGGGTACAAGTGAGTATGTGCCACTGTCACCATCGTCAAATTCAACAGAATAATCATTTCCAGAAGTACCAATTTGCTTGATCAACACTGGTTTTAGTCGATTCGATACATCTTTCCACCCTGCCGTTTGTTTTTGTTTCCATGTTATTGATTGATCAGAAACCACAAAACCGATGCTTGGTTCCTGTTTGATCACATAAATCGTGTTGTTTCTGTTGTATTTTCGGAAATCCTGATTGCCAACAACATTGACTCTTTCTACACCATCTTTCAAATGAGCACTTTCAACATTCATTAAACTGACAGATGCATCATTATACAGTTGATTTCCATCACCTCTCATACTCACAACTAAATAAGAAGGTAAATCAGTTCCAGGATTCATGCTTTTAATTCTGATTTTGTGACTTTCAAATTGGCGATTATCACGCACCCAGTAAGTGCTGTTTATCTTTCGATATACTGTTATTCTACCAGTCTGATCATATGCAAATGCTTTCATTCCATACTCAGAGAACATTGGGTGTAATGAAAACTTTTCAGTCTTCAATGCATTTGGTGCAGTATACAGCTGTGTCATTTGCCTGGTTGTTGTTGTCGGTGGCAAATATGTTGGGAATCCTGGTGTTGTGATCACATCATTACTTGCCTGTGTGAACCTTACTTCTGGTTTTGATGATTCATCAACAAAGGTGAGAAATACAGTTTGAACACCAGGAGATTTTCCAAGATACCTACCACCTGATTTACTTTCCAAGGTGCTTGTGGAATTTGAAAATTCAATCGCTTTGGATGGATCTGGCATCATTTTGAAATATTTGCCATCTTGTGCAAGATACCTTTTGTTTCCAAATACGTCATTTTGATACAGCTTGATACTTGGATTTGTAACTCTGTCAGACCCAACAAAGTATGAATTACTGTTCAATTCCACGAACCATTCAAAATTGTTTTGTGCGTTTGAGCTTTCTATACTCTGCAGAAAAACCAAATCTTTCAAAAACCCAGATGTTGGCTGGTTTGAAAACATCTTGAAAGTCATGTTGGGATACACAAAATCAATTCTATATGAATGCTGTGTCATCTCAGAAGTCCAATTTGGCATCATAGACCCAAACAGACACCTGTGAGTTTTAGGTGATTTTGGCACAAAACGCATTTTATATTAATTTCACATTTTTTTTGCAGAATAAAAAGAATTTTGGTTGGGGATTGAGTAGCCCATCCATGGCAGCTTGATAGCCCCTGGCAGTTGTACCTCTCACTGGCAAAGGATTTCACTTTGGGGAGAGAAGAGGGAGGTAACCAGTCTTTGAGATGGCATTTATTTTTTGTAAAATGTTTTTTTCAAAAAAATAATGTTTTGAAAATTTTCGAATTGAATTGAAAAATTTTGAATTTTTTGAAAATTTCGCGAATAAAAATTTGAAAGTAGCACTGCGCACTAAATATCACAACCCTACATACACGAACACTCCTGCGGGGTATGTCAATAGACGTAGGTGCGGAGTACGAGATTGTCAATCTGAAGAAGCGCCCTGATCTTAACGGAACTAGCATGCGTGTTGTGACGTTCAATGACGATTGTGTAGAGGTCAAGGTGCTAACCGGAGTGATCGAGCACCACCTCAGTGTAAGGCGGGAAAATCTTAAACCGAAGAGACTCACACAACACGAGATGGAACCGAAGAGACTGACACAACGCGAGATGCAAAGCAAATTGGCGGCTCACTATGGACTTGTGCAAAAGTGAGATATATCAAGCACACAGACTTACGAAGGTTATCTCCAAATTGTCACAAAATAAAAAAAATGTTTGTATGGCAAATGAATATAACAAAGTATCTCAATGAGAAAGGCTTTAAAAGCTTTGAGGGATACAGTCAGCAAAATCAAGCACAGGTTGAAGATTTAACACAACTGATCAATACATACACAAGTGCTCCTGTACCTGCAGCTGTGGCTTCTGCATCTACACATGCACATGTACATGCACCCTTCCCTCATAAAAAAGTTGCACCTGTATTGAATGTGATGGAAATTGGGTTCAATGCAGGTCATTCAGCTGAGGTTTTTCTTCAAAATAACGAAAACTTGACACTGACCTCTTTTGATTTGGGAATACATGCATATGTCAGACATGCAAAGGAATACATAGATAAAACCTATCCAAAACGACATACATTGATAATTGGTGATAGCAGGCATACTGTTCCAAGTTTTGTGAAAGCAAACCAATCCACCAAGTTTGACATTATTTTCATTGACGGAGGTCATGATTACGAGATTGCAAAGGCCGACTTGACAAATTGTTTTGATTTAGCACATAAAAATACTATTGTTATACTTGATGACACTGATTTCACTGGAGCACAACCATTGCAATGGACAATTGGACCTACAAGAGCATGGGCTGAAGAGCTGAAAGCAAACAGAATTGATGAAATATGCAGAAGAGACTACGGTTCTTCAAGAGGAATGGTGTGGGGTAAATACAAGAATGTATTGCATTCAAGACCGTTTAGAGCATAACTAGTTTTCAAAAATGATTTGAAATTTTCAAAAAAATCTACCAAAGAGACAAATGTCCACAGCTATGTGTGCTGGCTTCTTATGTATTTTAATTTTGGTTGTCCTGATGGCTGCAGTCCATGCCAAAGGACATGTCTTCACAGATGTTGTGCATGCAAGGTTCAACAAATTTGTAGTATACTACATTAACATTGATAGAAGAAAAGATCGAAAATCACATTTCTTGAGTGAGTTTCAAAAGATTCAATCAGATGATGTTGTCAGGGTGTCAGCTGTTGAACATAAGATTGGAACACTTGGATGCTTACAATCTCACATCAAAGCATTGAAGATGTGTTTATGTGATAACAATGAGTATGCACTCATATGTGAAGATGATTTCACTTTCAAGACAAATATTGGAAATGTAAACATCTTGTTGCATAAAGCACTGAGCAGTCCTGTTGACTGGAATGTCATTCTTTTGGCTGTGAACGGGAGAACAGAACCTACAAACTTCAAAAATCTGCACAAGGTTGCTGAAAGTCAAACTGCATCTGCCTATCTTATCAAAAAAACATACGTACCAATGCTCTTGTCATTATGGGAGAATATACGTGCTAGAACAATGCACCTTAATCAAATTCCTCCTCATGAACTACACTTGGATCAGTGCTGGAAAGAACTTCAACATGACAAGTGGTATGCAGTGCATCCTGTGATGGGGTATCAGTACAAATCATATTCTGATATTCAGAAAGAAATCATGGACTATGGAGTGTGACATGACATACCTTGGGCCTTTTGACTCAATTCATCATCATTCACGTATGCGATCAGCAGTGAGCCAAGTGTAGAAATCGCAATCACCACCCTGAATACCATACCGAAATGCAAGTAGCTGATAGATACTTTGCCCATGTCTATGATCTGAGAATTCTGGTAAGTTTGGAATTTTGCTTTCGGTGTCCGTCCACAGCCATGGGTGCTGTATTGCAGCTTCGCGAAAGGCATTAACAAACTGCATACTAAAATCACATTTTCTGAAGATGAACCTTCCCCCTTCAAATTCCATTCCATTATTATGCTGCAAAAATGGTTCAACTTCATCTTCTCTGAGGAATTGCCGCATTGTGTCCATTCGATTCTGAAAACGTCTGTGTCCTCTGAGACCGCCTGTATTGTTACAGTGGCTCACGCCTGTCTTTGAACGGTTGATGGCATCAAAAGTCTTTTGAATCTCTGTTGGGTTGTTGTGTATTGTACATCCTGCATCAGCATACACAACTATGTCACCGTCTCTTGCCCTGCTCATTGTGTCGTAAATGATAAAAGGCTTCCACATCTCGTAACCTCCAAGGCGTGTCATTTCATTAAACACTTTATAAGTTTGTGGATATTTACTTGCATCAATGAGTCCATTGCAAATATCTTTTTCTGTGTAGACATGCACTTGTGTAAACATGTTTGTTGCCTTTGCCTCCTTTTCAATTCGTTTTCGTGACTTTGTGAATTTTGCATTCCCATAGGAAATGAAGATTTTGTCTCGAATGAGGTTCACAACCATGTGATTGAATTGCATGTTTGCCTCATTTGGTGGTCGTAACATATGGAAGTCTGAATAATGACCTTGCATTAATGCCTGCTGTGTTTGTTTATTGAGCACTGAGTCTGCATTATATGCACTTCTGTCAAATCTGGCATAACCAGTATCTTCATCTCTCAACTCAATCCATTTGTTTGTCTTTTTATTCCATTCATGCACTTTTGTTCTTAATGTTATTTGATCTGTATACCAGCCTTCACCAAGGTATGAATATTTCTGCATGTAGCTAGCCTTCAAAGCGGCCACAACATCTGCTTTTGTCTTTATGTTGAAGATTTCTGACCAAATTGAAGGAAGTGCAATGTTGTACATGATTGAAATCTGATCAGGTCCAACCACCTTATCATTTTGTCTATATGAAACAAAGTGATCAGAAGAAATGTGTGCAGTTGAGTTGTAGTAGTGTGCATTCAATGGAACCATATCAATGTCAGTTATCAAAACACCCCTGCTTTTTTGAATGAGTGCAGGCCAATAAAGGCGGACATTTTGTGCAACAAAGGCAGAATCAATCTCTGGAATGTCAAGCAAAGTAAAGTGCTTTTTATATGCCTGCAAATGAGTTGGGATGTGGTCACTAACAAGAATAATGTGAATGTTAGCATTGGGAAATAGGCGTTTCCATGTATCTACAAATATTGGCACAAAATTGAGATACATCTCACTAAGATTGACAGCTGTGAGAACATCACTGAGTGCTAATGATGAATGAGGTTCTGATTTACTGAGTAATTGGCCAAACCCATTCTTATTAAGTTGTATGATCTTTGCACCATGTACTCGGCTTGCTTCATAAGAGAACGATGAGATATTACTGACAATGATCTCTTTGCATGAGGCCAATAAAGACCAATCATTTGCTGCTGTTTGTACATCTGTTTTCTGACTAATAAACACATGCATATCTTGAATCTGACCAGGGAACAAACGATGTATCTCAATAGAGCAACCAGGTCTGTCAGTTACCACACAAAAATTCTGTGAGGGTCCATATGATTTCATTGCATCCACAAAGTCATCCAGGTTCTGAATGTTTGTAGGACATGAGCTTTTGTTTTGTGATTGATCTTTGAAGCAGCAGTAGTAAGGTGGTCCAGGTAAACGACTTTCTTTTGTCTGCCACTCACCAAAGAAGTTCTTAAACTCATAGTCAGCCAATGATCCCTGTCTTATATGCACACCAACGAGATTGTTCTGATTCATATGAAATGGATGCATTTTCCACATTTCGCAAGTGTCAAGATTCTCATTTGATTGAATGTGACACACACCATCAATGTACACATCTCCATTAAATTCTGCTATTTCCTTTATCTGCCCAGATGTCAAAAAAAGTTCACATTTTCCATCATCTGGATAAATTTTTTTGTCATAATCAAAGGCTGAACTGGCATGAACACTTGGTAATGTCAGCTTCAAGGTATCCTTCAATGAACCAATGAAGAATGTGTCATCGTGCTGATCAACCAAAATAACATCTCTTGCAGTTTTCTTCCCCAATTCAAAACAATGTCGAAGAGTTCGAATGCGATTTCCTAGTCCCCAAATTGGTCTCACATAAATCTTTCGCTTTCCAGATGAGGTTTTGTGCTGTCTGCACACACACCAGAAAGCTAATGCAAAAAGCAAAATAAAAATGAAAGCAGCAAAAAGAACGAATTTTGTCATTTGGTTTATGAAAAAGAAAAAAATTGGAATGCTTTACAAGAAATCTCACAAGGGACAAAAAAATTGAATAAAAAAACCTTTTTCCTTTTTAAAATGGAATCTTTTGTAGTTGTCAATGATAGCATATACATTATAGGAGATTATCAAATCCTGTATTGTATTCATGGTGATCCTGAATTCTCATACTTTACAAGGTCACGCACAGGTTTCAAATTCGTTAAAAGAAATGGAAGAACGTTGAATTTGGAAGATCCACTTATTTTCAATGACTTGCCTTCTTGGACTCTGCAAAAGGACTATGGAGGTGGTTATATGCACCCATGGTCTAATCGAAAGGTTGCACTCAGCAATAAGCCAAATGAAATATACGAACTAACCAGTAATGGCCAGATGAAATCACATACAACATACCCACAATCAGGGTACTATGTTGTTAACTACTCATGGTGGAAAAACATGATGTGGGTGAAAATGAAGTTTTCATTGTCACAGCAGGATTACATTATCCGGGTGATTGCACCAGCAGGGCCAGTTGAGTTGTGTGATCTACCAGGGCATGATTGGGAATGTTATCTTGGTCGATACCCCGACCTTCGAAAGGCATTTAGTACCACGGACAATGCAAAAGACCATTGGTACAGGTATGGGAAGATAGAATCGCGAGATTGCACATGTCCAGATGCATGGATACCGTATGGAAAACCAGGCTGGGAAAGCACACTGGATGGTCGTGACAGTGGCCATCATTGGCTT
>Ga0099797_101448_pt1 | contig 12504 bp, 6 predicted proteins | sample Uncmet_Sort48C_1_FD_89871 | JGI IMG/M metagenome (GOLD analysis project Ga0099797, IMG submission 89871) | Marine eukaryotic communities from CALCOFI LINE 67, Pacific Ocean - C012_Sort48C_1 | ecosystem: Environmental > Aquatic > Marine > Oceanic | place: Pacific Ocean: Monterey Bay | collected... | reverse complement strand
AGAAATATCTTCATGTTCTGGGATGGCGGAATAAAAAAAGCCGATGTTTTAAGCCAAGGCTGTTATGAACAGATCAAGAAGGATAATCCACGTTGGAACGTGGTTTTGTTTAACGAACTTGACCCTGAATATACACAATATTACCACTACCTTTCCCCATTAGAAGTGGCGGCCTTCAAGTATTTTTCCGAAAAGATTTCCGATAAACAAAGTGATATAATCGATGACTATTCAAATGGCTCCTCATGGCGAGCTGTGAAAACTGATTTTCTCCGGTTTCTACTGTTGCGACGGAATGGCGGCGTGTGGGTCGACATATCTACCGCGATGCTTGATTCCTTTGACAGCATAGTCGAAGAATATAAGTTAGAACTTGGAGTTAATGGGAATCAAGCGTTGGTTTTCACCAATGATTTTAACCGTCTCACTAAAAATAAGGATTATGAGGGAAAGATGGGCCCTGCTAGTTATGGAACCTCCTCTGGAGGTCCTGGTACAAAACGTACAAAATCCACTAGTACATCGGGGTCGTTCGGAAATATTGAGAATTGGTTGATTTTAGCTCGGAAAAATTCAGTTTTCATGGAATCTTGGTTACAACGAAGTCTTTGGATGTGGCTACGGATGATGGGAGAAATCGAGCCAGTTAAAATAAATTTGTTGCCACATCTCGATAGTGACTGTGGAGAATTAGAAAAATTTTGGGATCCATTGACTGAAAAAAAACTATTCCTTCTGGAACACAAATTGTTGATGCCGGATGGTGGCAGAAAAACATGGACTGATGAGTTACGACTTGAAAACAAACGGGATCGGGCACGACATTTTTCTAATATGGCTGATTTTTTACTCACCAAATACCATTCCCAAGAAGAAAGAAAAACAAATCTTTGGGATTTGGGAGATACTTTTACATGGAATGTCCGTTCTTACCTGGCTACCTACTTGGTAGTAAACTGGATAGTGAGTGAACAGAAAGACAATTGGATAAATAGTAATGCAATTCTCTCGGAAATTTCGGAACAGAGTCAGACAGACAAAGTGGCTTTATTGCAAAAAAAAAATAATTCCGAATCGAGATGGGTAAAATCGAAATCTTCTAGGTCCGGAACAGCGGATATAATTCAGCGTTTTAAACTAAAATTTAACCCCAAAGTAAATGATAATGAATCTGCTTCAGCTTACAGATCACGATTACTTAGAAATGACTCTCAAGGCAAGCAAGATTTCCCCAACCTCAAGCTCGCGACTAAATCTGTCGATTCAACTCAAGCAGATAGTTTCGTCACATACTTTTTTGAAAACATCCAAAAAAAAGACAGTTACGACTTATTTCTCGATCCCTGCACTGATGATAGTGATCTAGCTAAACTTCCAAAACATCTTTTCAAATTCTGGGGCTGCACTAGAAATGATCTGATTGAACACTGCACCGGATTCAAACAGGGACATCGTTTTGCTCCAGGTTCGCCCCTCGTGCGCATGCTACCAATACTAACAACTAAAAAATTTAAGTTCAACTACATCATGACAAAAGATGAGAAATTTGACCAGAACATGAGAGACTTGAAAGCATGCTGTGGGTCCTGCTGGTGGGGTCTGGGTAGGATGCTAATGACTGTTTGTCTTAGGGGTCACGAGTGTATGAACGGCATGATGGGTGGACAGGCTGACAATCTGAAGATGCTAGGAGATGAAGTCTCGACAGCCTTAGCAAAGGCTAGTACTAGTAGTAAGCTTGATGAGCCGGCGCCGCTGCCGAGTCATCACTGTCAGGGCCCTGAGACAGTTGAGATTGATGTTTCTGATGAAACTGAAATCATTGATGGAAAGGGGACTGAGAACACTGATGGTGGAAAAAATAACGTCGATTCAGAGAAAAGCAGTCGGCATTAGGTTTCCGGTCGACTGAGACTCTATCTATTATTTTAGTATAATACAAAATAAATTCCCGGAGTCCGGACCCAGTATTTCGTCGAATAAAACTTTGAGTGTGTATTCTTTGTGTATTTCCAAATTTATTTGCTATAAGACTTTAGTCTTTCACTATATTATTATTATATATTTAGAAATTAGACTTAGTACAAAATGGTATGTAACTGCAACTAATACCAACATTTTGAAAATTTTATTGTCTGTAGCCGTCTGTCTCTAAAGATATATTCCTCATTTCCTAATTAGTAGCCTCAGGCTCCTGGTCCAGGCACCTTCATCGAAGTCAAATTGTACTATTCCATTGTAACCGAATTTACCTTGTCAATCCTATTTCAGATTGATTGTGATATTTAATCATCCGTGTTTCAATTTCCAATTATGTCCATAGACAGCCTTTATAAAAATTACCTCTTAATTTCTGAAAAAGTCAAAAAAAAAAATCACTCTTCAACTCAAATTACAGAGACCTAAGGCTATGACAACTCAACGGATCAGCTCGCACTTGTAACTATCAAACAGCGTTGTGAATCAGTATTATTATAGAAGTCTTAGAAATTTCTGAGTAACTAATCTCCATAATTAATATGATCGATGCTGTAACCTTCGTCCTCCAGAAACCGAATCAACGTGTGGTTTTAAAAAATGATTCCAGAAAAAATCAAAAGTCTAAAAATAGTCAGCAACAATGCTATATTTGGCACTCTTCTCTTCAACTCTTGGATGTGCCTAGGGATGCAACGGTAATGGAGTTGAAAAGTCTTCTATTAAATCACCATAGGAAAACTATAGAGGAAACCTTTTCATCGTATCGTGGTAATATTGGGAACAGTTTAGAGTCTACAAGTTTGAATGAAAATGATGTTTCGCTTCTCTATCAAAACTGTATTCTCTCCGAGACTACCAAATTGTTTGAAAGTAACTCACCAAAATGGAATTATGGGAAAAATGTCGACGGTGATAATTCTACAGAATACTTTATACAAATTATTTGTAACAAGCCATATAATCCTAGTACTACTAGTACAGTAACAAGTTCATTGACTTCAAGTAATACAAATTCAAATTTCAAGTCCGAGAACCGTAACGAGACTAGTACGCAGGACTCCAGGGCTCTGGACCCAAAGGAAAGTAATAATTGTTTTACAGAAACAGTAACAGTAACTGGTCCTGGAGCGTCAGATTCACTTCAAGTTATTAAGCAAAACCGAGGTATTAAGATAATTACTGAATCTGACGATGATGATCAGCTAAACTTACAAGCCGAGGAAGACTTATTAAAGGATGATTCCGATGATATACTGAAAGAAATGGAAACATATTGCACGAATCTCGAGGAACATTTGATAGAAAATTTAGGCTCAAGTTCTTGTGATATAATTACTAAAGAAGAGAACCAGTCTACGCCTCAGGGTAACAATCCGTTTAATATTGACATGATGGAAATTGAAGATGATATTACTATAACTGCTGCTGTAAACAATGTCAACAATGATCCTAATTTCAATGTGGAAAATCATAACGAAGCTCAGATGGCCCAGGATCTGATTCAACCAGAGTCAGACCCAGAGTCCTCTGCTCTAAGCGATCATTTAAATATCAAAGACATCAATGTGAATGTTAATACAACTTTGACAAAAAAGAGGAGCAGAGATGTCCCGGTTATAGCACTGGTTCCTAAAATGCAGGAGAATCAGTCTAATATACAGTCTAAAGACTGGGGAAGACTCTTTCATCAGAAGAAAAAAGAATTATCTGAGACAGTTAATAGTTACACAGTGTCAGTAGCTAAGGCTAGTACTAGCAGTGGCAGTAGTAATCCGTTAGTAAAATTACCAGAATCTAAGCCTAATTATGTAACTGACAATGTAATACTAACTAAGTCTACCACAGTCGGCAGTGTAGTACAATCACTAACAGCAGTTTCTTCAGGACCTTCAAATTCATCTGACAAGTCTTCAAAATTAGACAACATTGATCACGGCCCCAACGGGGAACTAAGACCAGGCCAGTTGATTGGCCCACCACCACCACCACCACCAAGTTCGTCTACAGTAACTAACTGTGGCAAACATACTACTACTAATAATGCCAAGGTCCCCAAGAGTCAGACTCCACTATTAAGCTCTTCAAGACAGTCACAAGTTCAAGTTGATTCAGTAACTACAGCAAAATTTCCAAATGATCGCCAGAATGATCCGCAGCAGAATTCTCATACTGATGGCCAAAAAAATAAATCTTCTTCGTCTTCAAACGGTTCAAACCGGTTACAGAAAGACCGAAATTTATACCATATTAAAGACAGTCTGACAGTGAGTAAACATAAAGACAGTAGTAGTAACCATAAAGACAGTAGTAGTAGTAGTAACCATTTAAAAGATAATCATAGTAGTAGGGCTCGTGACAGGGCTGGACCCAGTGGACCTCGTCGAGATAATTTGAATCAGATGAATCAAAGGACCTCACGCGACTTAAATTATGTAACCAGTGGACGACAACGTCGGAATTATAGTAATAATAGGCCATCTGAAGTCTCTGACAGACGCGGTGACCGAAATCGTAGAAATTTCAGTGACAGTAGCAGAAACCGAACTCGAAATAATATTATTAGATCTCGGAGTCGCAGACGCTATAATAGTATTACAGTCAATGATGTCAAATCTGATCGTAGTAGTACTAGAAACCTTAACAGCACAGTGACTGATAGGAGTAATGTTAAGACCAAATTTGGCAAGTCTAGTCATAATACGGCCGAGTCCAAGTCTATGTCAAAGGGCAAGTCTGATCAAAAGACTCATGATCATAAGGAATTTAATAATAATCTGAAATTGAACAATCATGTCAACGCTGGAAGTTTGACAAAGTCTTCTAGTAGTAGTAGTGGTAGCGCTACTAAGTCTCGGTCTGAATCCAATGCTAAGACTAGTACCAATGCTGCCAATTTGAATGTTGACAAAGCTGTTACTGGTACTAAGACAAATATTAGCAACCAACTTAATCTTGTAACTGTTACTGACAAAAAGGATGACATTGACATAAATTTAAAGTCTAAACAAGTCAACAATGTCAATAATTCCAATAATTTAGTTACACAAATGGGAGTTACAAACAACATGTCAATGCCGATGATGGATCCTAGTACTACTATGATGATGCCAATGATGATGGACCCAGCTATGATGCTGATGTGGCAACAACAAATGCAGTTAATGTCAATGAATCTGATGGGACAAGCTAGTACTAATATGCCAAATAATTTGCAGTTACAGCAGCAGCAGCAGCAGCAAATGAATGGACTCACGGATCAAACGCAATGCCAACAACAAGCTGCAATGTTTCAAAATATGCTTCTGATGCAACAACAGCAGATGGCACAGAATTCAATACAGCCAATGGGACAAAATAGTAATGTGACCAATGGCGAAAACGCGAATAACAATGCAAATGGGTGAGAAGTCTAAATTGTTGTTATTGTTACACTAGTCTACTAGTGTCAGACTTGGTAGTGTAGGATAATCATTGTTGTAGAAAAATTTTAATTTTAGACTTTTAAAATATCATATGATCATTTGTGTTCTTGTACGACGTCAGAGTATGCAAATTATGAATCTGTTAGACTGTCATCGAAAAAAATTCCGATTACTTTCATTGTATGATAAAGTGAAGAAACCTGTGCTGATATTTGATCATATCATCGTGAAACTGTTTAACAATTATATGCGAAATAATCCCTTTCTATTCTTTACAACCACCACCACCATAACTTCCGTTATCTAAATTTCAGTCAACTCAGTGATTAAAAAATTCAAGTAGTACGTTAGTTTTGATCTAATAGTAATTTATAAAAATTATGCTACAAATTATACGTCTCGGAGTCTTTACACTGTTAAATTTTCATCTGGATCTAGTAACCGCTTCTGATGATCTTTTTGTTCTGGACGTCGGCAAGACGCATCGGTTTCTAGAGTCTCTATCTCCTCTGGAGAGAGCCGCGCTTCGGGGGCCATTATGGTCTCGAAGTCATGAAATGGAGTCCAAAGACCCGCAACAATTTCATACGGAGTTGCAGAATCTACTGGGTTTAAGAGGAGATGATATTAATCATTCCAGCGAATCACGACGTTACCAAGAATTATGTGACTTTGTGTTGGTAACGCGGCAGCGATGGGAAAGTTTTTTCAAGTTTTATTCACCTCCAAATCCAATTAAAGACTCAAGTATTAACTCTGCTAGCTCAGCTCAAACTTTTTCTGCCAGTTCTAGTACACAACAATCTTATCATATTTTAAATAATCCCCCACAACAGCAGCAACCGCAGCAGCAGCCCCCAAAAAAACTTGCCTCGGTGTTGTTGGTAAATATAGATGATGATTCTAATTCTGATTCACAGATACCGAAATTGGCTTTGCGGATAAGTCTTGACTTTGACGAGCGTTCTCGGCGGCTGAGTTACGAGTTCAAGGAGGAATTGTCAGTGTCGACAGAGACAATGGAGACGGTGGAGACGGTTGAGTCTAATAGTAAGGATAATCTGAAATTAAAATTTCAGAAGTACCGTGTTACTGGTTCTTCGTGGGCCCATCGGATGCAGCGTGTGTCCTCAGGTATCGACAAGCCTGCTCCCTCGATTTTTAACACAGTGTCGAAGAGTAATGACTATTGTAAGTGGAATGCAATGATTCCGACACCAAAAATAATTGAGAATTCAAAAGATCCAGAAAATTTGGTCTTTAACTTCGAGGTTGATGGTGGCAACAAACCACATCTTTCATCATTGCAAGCAAAACAATGTATGGGAGCCAGACAGTTTTCCCATAGTTCCTATAGTCATAGAACTACGTCTGACTCTAACCTCGCACCTCTCTCTACCCCCTCTCGTCTCACCGGCTCCCTGCTCCTCAAATGTCTTTTGGTGTTCGCGGACTCCCTTTATTATGGTGGCAGTTCTAGTAGTGGGAATTGCTCCTCAAATGTCTCCTGGTGTTCGCGGATAATGGCCGTCACCGATGCCGCCAATGTTCCCCAGATCGGAGCCGAATTGAGCGCATTAAAGGCGGAATCCGACTTCTTTGCGGGTCCTTTGGATCTTGATTTCAGCACCAGCAGCGGGGATCTGAGACTGAATCAGGGAGGGCTGGGGGATGAATCACCATTGTTGAGTACTATTGGAGATCATATGATTACTAGTGACGGGAATTCAATAAATTCAGACAGGGGAACCGGTCTAAAGGAATTGAGACTGTTACTAAACACTTGGGAAAGTAATCATGTCTCCGTGAAAAAGATTAAGATGGCGATGGGTGAACTGCCGTTTTACGCGAAAAGGGGGTTTTACGTGAGTTATTCCGACTTTGATGCGGAGGGAAAAGAATACAAGTCTGGGTCTTCTAGTACTAAATCTGACGAAGAGTGCTTATCCTTATCGTCCAGATTACGGGAAGAATTGAATTCAGCTGGAGATGCGGAACTGAATTGCCATCTGTTGCCTACTTCGCCAAAAACCGATTTAAATACACTGAGATTTAGCGCGCACTCGAAGGTTGTAACGAGGTATGCCAGAACGGTTTGTGACGTATCTTCCCGCGTTGTTACGGTGAAGTTTGAAGAATCAAATGAATCAAATCATAATATTAATGTTTCTGAAGATTCTGATAAGACAAGTGTCACAAGACTTCTTGAATCAAGACTTCAGTCAGATGAAAACTCGGATAATAATAGATTATTTTATCTAAGAGAAAGCCTTGCTAAAAGAATGTGGACGCTGCTGGATGAGTCCTGGAGCTCATCTGAAGTGTCACAAAATCATGATGAATCAGATAGTAACCATAGTGATAGTAGTGGCATTGGCAACCGTACTGAGGCCGCGGCGTCGAATACCGATGCGGACGCCGGTAGTAGCCATAACAATACAAGCAATCAAGGAAACGATTATGTAACAGTACATGAGCCTACTAACAACATTTTGAGTCTTTCTCGCGAGCTATCTCAAGAAACGTTTGGTCAGCAAACTCAGAATGACTCCGCGAGTCTGCGATCAACCGAATCGACTGCAGATACCTCCGCAACTGCTACTCCAGTATCTCCTGACGGCGTAGTTGCTATCACTGGACCGGTTTCTCCAAAGTCTCGCCCAGACTCTGCTATATTACCGGTTACAGTTGCGGAACCTGTAACAGAAACAGAAGAAGTTGTTACATTTCATCCTCTTTCCGAGTTCTTTGAGCAATCCTATACGGTGAAGTCGTTGTGGGAAGCTCTAGAATCCCGGCGTAAATCTATTCTTGCAGAATTACGTGAAACGGTGGTGGAGGACGTTAAACAACAGATTCTTCGAGATCTTCTTGCGAAGCAAGCAACTATTGGACCTAGTGGTACGGGTGAAAAAGAAGAAAGAAGTCTAGGACCTGATGGATCTCCCACTAAAAAGTTAAGACCAATGACAAGTTCTACTTCTAGTAGGAAAACTGTGATCCTAAACCGTCAAGGTCGTCAGCCCCGTCTCAAGCTGCGCGCGAAACGGACGCAGACGACGAACCGCAATTTCCTGACTTTGACCAAAGACGATCCGGCAGCCAACAGACGGATTCTGTGGGGCCCAGACATTCCAGACAACGAAGCCGCGCCGAATAAATTTGGTGGAGTTGCAGATTCTGATTCAAAGTTGTCAGAAAGTAGTATTTCCTACGACCTCGAAAACCCGGAGCAGAAACGTCAGCTCTTCCTCATGGTGGACTTACTAAGACCGAAAATAGAGCAGGCCGTGAGGAAAAACGCAAGAAGGATACCGGTTGAAACCATAGAAGCCACAATCCGCGAGGCAGCCGCGCATCAGGATGACACACGGGGGGAAAGAGCTTGGAACAGATTTAAAGCTGCTATTGACCAATTAGCTTGTTTGAATGGAGCGGCGTTTCAGTATGGAATCAGAGATGGAAAGTATGAACTTGAGCAGTTTTCTGAAGGTTTGAGCGATGAAGTTATGGAAATGCTCACAGTATTTAGTGGGGACAGAGAGCTGTACACAAGGTGGAGTAAGATCAGCCAGTTGTGGTCAAACGCGATGGAGAAATGTGAAGTTGAACAATCCAGTGAAACTAGTACTACTAGTACTACAAATATCCTCGCTATTCGTAACCCTTACAACAATCCCAACCCCCGGAAGCGCAAATCCCATCAAATCACGCCGAACTCTATCTTTGGCAACTACGATCCCTACTGTGGTTTCTCAGCCTCGCCCGACAACAAACTTAAGAAAAAACGACAACTTTTCCTCGATACAGTCTTATCCGATAAGGGCAAGGATCTGTACGCCAATTTGTTACCTAGTATCTTAAAAGTACAACAAGAGTTTCTAGATGCAGTGGAATTAGAATACGGAGTGACAATACGGTCGGGGAAAAATGGAGGTGGAGGAGAGTTTGATACAATAATACCGTCGGTTGGGGCTGGTCGACAGGCGCTGGATTGGCGGAAATGGGAGTGTGCGGAAATCGTTAGAGATGCGGAAGAGAAAGAAAAAGGAGTATAATTGGTGTAAGAGTAATATATAATTAGTAGCAAGTTCTGTATAATAATAGCCTTTTAGGTTTAGTTCACAAATTTAAGACTTCAATATGATTTCAGATTCATTTCAGTAGCAGTGGTCCACTTCAGTTTTGAGTAAATTTAGATGACAGGAATACTGTATGTCATTTCAGATCATTATTGAGCCAATGAGATCATCATCTGATTAAAATTTTACTTATAATTTTAATTTTCGTTAGATAATTTTTAACCCCATTGGCTCAGACTGCAAATTTTCAAATTTACTAGTGAGAATTTAGATATTAACGTAATACAGTAGACAATCATTTCGTGAGGTATACTGGATTTTTCAAACCAGTTTTTGACGACATTGACCACGAAAATGGGTAAATTATCGAAATATGTTAAATGCACCGTATTTAAGAATATAGCTTCTCCTGTAGCGTAACAGGAAATACCAGTGATCTACCACTGGCAATGATATTTTCCTGGTCTCAGGCCTAGTATGTTTCGAATATAGTCCCATAAAGCTCGCATTTAGTGTTATATAGTTGACGAGAATTGAGATCATGATAGGGTCGAATTCGATAATAGTCAATGAAGTTGAATTAACATTGAAATTGGAATATTATTGAACTTGTTTAACGTTCAAAGTAGTTTTTTTTTTAACAAATAATTCTAAGTGTAACTGTCGCCACACCGCATATAATATTACTCCCATAGTTTCCACATCACAATCATGCACGCTTCTTTCGACGACATTGATGACAGCTTCCCCGTCAACAGGCGCGCCTCCCGCCGCAGCATGGGTTCCAACGATAATTATGGCAATCATATTAACCAAAATTTTAACTTCGCTGTTTCCCGCCGGGCTTCCGCAGCTACAACCGCAGCCGGTGCAGCGGGTGTGGGCACTGTGTCTCCTGCCACCATGGTGTCTGGCATAAGCAGTTACGTTGACCCCGTGCATGAGTAGAGAAGACGAAGACAGGACGCGAAAAACCAGTTTGCTTTGACCATGACAATGAATCTCTAGAAGAGTATGAGGATCACGCGTAGCAGTATAACGAAAAGTATGAATATGTTTGGGGCCAGTATGGCAGGTTTTCGAAACTTTCGGGGAAGTCCAACAGGGGAGAGTTTGAATGATCAGTCTGAGCACCGGATTGCAGGATTAACGCCGCATGCGAGACACGCTCAAGGTCCGCACGGTGGAGGAAGTGGAGGAGGTTTAGTCGGAACGGCCAGTGTGGCTGCCGCGGGTTTTTTGAAGAGTCTGGGCTTGACTAGTTTTGCTCTGGTGGGAGAGGATGGGGAGGAATTGTAGGATAGTCCGGCTAATGGCACTAATATGTCGTCTGTGGATAATTAAGATGATGTAGGAGATTCACATATTTAGAAACCTGTTGAGTTGGATTTTAAGGAATTGTTATCGGATATTTTTGATCTGTCTACGCCGGAACCTATGGCGAGAAAGTGGTTGTTGATTGAGAGACTGTGTTTAGAGGAGCTACTGTCCGAACGTTCGATGCATTTCTTTCTCTTCTTTTTTAATTTTACGCTTTGGAATTTCATTTATTATTGGGTGAAAAAACCACTGGTGAACAAACCAATCCACCATCTGATTTATGACAAATTTGAATTAGACAACGAAGATCCGTCTCGTATGTATTACAATCACGAAAACCTCAAAGACTACATAAAGACCATCGCGCGAGAATCCTCCCCCTAATTCTCCCCAGGTTCGGCCGAATATCTCCCCAACACAATGGAACGGTTTTACCTCCCAACAGTGGACCCCGCTCGCACCGGTCCCGGACCCTTAAACATTTCTTATTACGATCAACCACCCTGTCCGCCCCCTCATTACAACCTCTTCAATGGAAGGAATCTGACTATAATTGGGTGGATAAAGGCCTACCAAGGCAGCAAGTTCGACACGATGATACAGAAAAAAGGTAACTGGGGTTATGGGGATGTTTGCTGAAGAATCGGGAGGAATAGCGTGGAATTGAATAAAGGAGGAGAAACGTATGTGAGAAAAGAAGGGAAAACTTATGCTGAACCCGAAACTATAAACGAAGCAGCAGTGTGATAATTGGCCATGGTGGGGATAAAAGTGACGCTGGATTCATCGAGTTCTAGTAGTAGTAGTCCAGTTACTAAAACTTAAGTTGGGTTCTTGGATTAACCGGAGAAAATCAAATTTTAGTGGGTAGATGCCGGTACATCTTCAAGTGGGGTGCATGGTTTGACGGATTGTGGGCCTGGTAACGTCACGATCGGGAATGAGAATGGGCATATCGCTTTTGTGCGCTGAATTCCGCGGTTATTATCTGACGAAGAAGTGGGGTTTCTGAAAACTAATGGGTAATTGTAGAGTGATATATTATCATCTCGGGGAAGTCACAGTTTCGCGGAAAACAATTAGCAAATACCGTTGTAATTCCCAGTTACGAAAATGCCTAGCGATTACTACTTTAGTGAGAATGAAGCGTCGTGACCTTCAAATTCGACCAATTCTACTTAATAATAAGCTTCTGCAACCACCAGTATTGACCCCACCGCCTCCGTCAACCGCATCGCGTCGATTCAGGAAATCGATAAGTATGAGTTTTCCCTGCTTCAGCTCGCTCCCGCCATCATTTTCCAGCGCCGCGTACCCGAAATCACCTGCGAAAACATCTTAGAGGCTCCTTCTCTTATTTCTGATGTAAAAAAGAAGTTGATAGAGCCATAATTTCACGGGAAATGTAATGTAGATGACATGGCTAGCGGAGTAGAGAATTCCAATTAGGCGAGTAGATTGACGACAGAGAGTGGGTATCACTGTTAATTTCCCCGTATAGTGTCGGGACAGCGAATGACGAACTTCGTGTGTGGAGACACGTACAACAAGAATCTGTACAAGAAAGATAACGCCGCTGCACTCAAACAGTTCGAGGAGATGAGTTTATTGGGTGTGCCGGGATTCGTCCCGAAGAACTAGGGGAGTATTCTGCTTTCACACCCATATAATCCGTAGGCGAATTAACAGAGCGGAGTCTT
>Ga0099797_101447_pt1 | contig 12510 bp, 31 predicted proteins | sample Uncmet_Sort48C_1_FD_89871 | JGI IMG/M metagenome (GOLD analysis project Ga0099797, IMG submission 89871) | Marine eukaryotic communities from CALCOFI LINE 67, Pacific Ocean - C012_Sort48C_1 | ecosystem: Environmental > Aquatic > Marine > Oceanic | place: Pacific Ocean: Monterey Bay | collected... | reverse complement strand
ATTAACTGTGCCTAAAAATGTATATAAGCCATATAAAAAACGGCTCATATACAATTCGTTGTGCTTAATACTCGTCAAGTTCAGGAGTTATTACACAGTTTTCAGGTTCTTCTTCGAGTTCTATCATTTCAATATGTCCGTTACACATATACACCGTTCCGCAACTTGGGCATTTTACATGGTATGCAAACTCTGCATCTATATGTGAGTGGTGTCCACATTTACAGTACACATCCATACATACATCAGTACCTTTCCATTGCACCCATCCATGAGGTTTGTCTTTATAGGTTTCTTGTAGCTCCCAAGCTGCTTTACTATTTTTTGCTTTCTTATTTTCCATTTTATTAAATTTTATCAGTTAAAGTACTAAGCACAACAACACCTATACTGCATTGCTCGTGCCTCGCAACGTCAGCATAGCCAAACCGTTGTAAACAATTACTTGCTATCCCATTTGTCTAGCCATTCATCAACTGCTTTAATATCCTTTTGAGTGTTGTACTTGTTGTATTCGCAGATAGCAGCAAGTAACAGTTCCCTTCGGTGTACAACATTGTGTAACAACAATTGCTCTTTAACGTATATTTGCATACACTTTTTAATAGTGCTTTTGTGTAACTCCCACATTAACTTACCAAATCCAACTGCTTTGTCTATCTTTAATTGTTCTTTCAATATTTCTTCTGCTCTATCCATATCTATTAAATTTGTTTTTATTCCACGCAACTATCCATATCTGCGATACGTTAGCAAAATTTTACTTCTGTCCATCCTGCAATATAAACCCTATTACCATTTTTATTTATACCATTACAATACATTCCATCAAGTCTATTAATTGTAATTTCATCACCATTATTAACTGGTATTGATGCAGGTGGGGTTTTTACGTTTTCATCAATTATTATAACTTTTGTGCCTTGTTTTACTTCGTATGCCTTCATAATATTTTTTTTAATGCAATATAATAAATTATTTTATTTTATTGTGTTTTTTATTTATTTTATCGGCAATACCTTTTATTGCGTTTGGTTCTATGTCGTAAGCGTGCAATATTTCCATTAGTGCAAAGTGGTCATTAAATAATCTACCTTTTTGCATTAGCTTTATAAAATCCATACAGTTGGAGGTTAATTTGTCGCTCATTCCGTTTGTATCTACTTCATCAACTTTATCGAAATACATTTTTTCAACTTCTAAAAGTGAGTTAATTGCATTTTTTAAGCTGTTTTTAACTTTGTGTTTAAATACTGGAAGGTGTTTTACTTCTTCAAAATAGTGAAGCGATATTTGACCGCTTAAAACAGCACCAGTTACGGTTAATAAATTCTTTTTACTCATATTAAAAATTGAATTGCGTTCTTGTTTGGTGTTGAAAGTCTATTAAATCTTGTCTTGTGATTCTATTTTCAAGCATTTTTAAATAGGGTTTTAAGCGTGTTTCGCAAAATTCGTCTATAATGTTTTTATCGTGGCTTAAAAGCTTGTTAATGTCGTCGTTTTCGGTTGTAACATTTAAACCTAATTTAATTTTTAAATCTTGTATTTCTTCATCACGTTTAATAATTTCTTTTGTTAATTCTGTTTGTAGTTTTAAACCAGTCAAATCATCAACATCTTTAATACTTAATTTTTTAACCGTCTTATTAAATAGCTTTTCAATCTCTTGAACATCTTTAGCTAAAGTTTTATCTGTTCCTATTAGGTCGGTTACTTTGTTGTAGTGCCATAAAGTAGTACAATGTGAAATTTTATTTTTGGCTTTGTATCTTAACCCAATTTCACCAATTTCGGCAAAACTTCGCTTTGTGTGTTTTCTTGATAAGTATTGGATAATTTGTCTTGGTTTCATTACTTCAATACTACGAGATTTTTTAAATACGTTTTCCTCATTAACACCAAAATATAAACAAGTTGCTGTTACTATTTTGTCAATATTAATATCGTCTATAAATTTCAAATGTTTCATTATTTTATGGTTTTTATATCGTTCTTAATTCTTTGTGCTAACGCTTCCCAGTTCTGAGCCTTTTCGCTGCATCTAATAAGCAAACTATGTAATACCTTTGTGTTGCTATCTGTTACTATTGCAGTACCTTTAACAAGGCTGTAAACGGTTGAAATGCTAACACCAGTGTTTAAACTTGTTAAATGCATATCTGAACTGTTAATATTTGCGTTTTTAAATATTGTTTTTAATTCTTTTTGTATTGGTAAGCCTACTATCATAATATTGTTTTTAAATTGTTTTTAATCTTGCTCTAAAAATGTAATATCTTTATTGTGTTTGCAAATCTTTTTATATTCTAATTGGTTGACGTTATTTTTATTAATTTTGTCAGCTACTAAAGTTATACTTTTAACTGTTTCGTGGTCTAATTCGCCTCTTCTAACTTGCATTAAAACACCAGTAAGCATTTTATTTAAGTCTTTTGCGTTGTTTACTTCAAAATTAAGATTTCTTTGATTGTCCATAATTATACAATTTTAATGTTATTTTTTTTAAGTTCTCTTTTTAATTTTATAATATTTCTTTTAGTTTCAATTATTTCTTTTGGTAAATCGGAAACTTTACAATAAAGAATGTGATTAGCTACGTAAGCATCTGTTAATCTATCTTTTTCGTTTTTAGCATACATTCTTAAAGCCAGTCTTTTATCTTCTTTTGTAAAATACTTTTGTTTAGATAAAACCATATTCCTTAATCTTATTTTATTTTTTTCTCTATTTTCAAAAACGTTTTTTAAATAAGTTTTAAAATCAAGATTTACATATTTTTTCTTTAGTTTTTTAAAATGGTTATATTGTCCTTGTGTTAGATTTTTTTTTGCTTCTAAATCGATTGTCCTTGTTTTAGAATATTGTTTTTTCCAATTTTTACGATAATCAGAAATATCACAATCTAATTCTTTACAGCGTTTTTTAATTCTATTTTTTTGCCCTTTTATATTGTGGCATTTTTTACAATTACTTCTAAAACCTTTGTAAACTGCAATTTTACCAGATGCTAATTTTTGTTTTCTATTTTTAACAAAAAAATATTCTTTTGTTTTTTGGTATTCTTTTTTACAAGTGCTACAAGTTTTATATTCAATCATAATGTTTTGTTTTTTTATGTAAAGATAATACTTTTTATGAGTTTACAAAGAATAATTTTATTATTTTTTTATTTATTTTAAAAAAGTGGAGTAATTAAACCCCACTTTAACACCAAAAAACTTAGAAGGGTAAATCAGCAGACGCAGCTTCTACCGGTGTTTCTTCTAAGTTTGCTTTAAATATTTTCCAAGCTTGAAGACTTGTGTAGTATTTACCGTTATATTCGTTTGTAGACACGTTAAAGTCAACTTTTACAGTATCACCTACTCTATTATATTGGTTTAGTTTGCCGACTTTTTCAGCACCAAACACTTCAAACGCATAAAGGTTGTTGTATTGTTCTTGTGTTTCTAATACAAATGTTTGTTTTTCCCAAGTTCCCGAACCGTCTTTTTTTTGACCTGTCACTTTGTCTAAGATTTTTGTAATTTTACCAGTTACTTCCATAAATTTTCTATTTTCTGTTATTATTAATAAATCGGTCTAACTCTAAACCTGCTTCTCTTTTTGATTTAACCAACTTTTTAAAAGACTTATTTTCTTTTAGGTGTTCGGTGTTTGGAAATACTCTAAAATCAATTAGAGCAGTTCCAAATATACCAAATAATCTTTTTTCAAAGTTGAATTGTATTAAGTCATTGTCGTCAATTTCAAATGTAAGATTTATTTTTCTTTTACCCATTGCTTTTTTCTATTAGTTGCAAACGTTGTGCATCGGTTAAAGTTCTTGTTTTTATTGCGGTTTGTATTTCTTCGGGTGTTCCCTTAGTTAATAAGTAGTTTAAACCGTCTTTTGTTAACGTTGGGTTTTTCTTTACTTGCTCGCCACCTGCGTCGATATCTTTATCTGTAACAAGTCCAAGCATAGAACTAATTGCATAACGTCTTAAATAAGATATTGCCGAACCCAACACTTGAAAATCATTCATACCTTTTAACTTTACATCGTTTGGTATTACGGTTTCACTTTCTAAAGTTTCACCAGTTTCGCAATGAAATAAAATAGTCTTAATAGTGTTATCGTTAACTAATTGCGTAAACCCTAAACCGTTATTTTTTAGTAGTGGGTTAATTACGTTAAATATTGTCGGCAAGTCGCTATAAGAATAACCATAACCTTTAGTTCCTTTGTGAATTGTTGGGCATTCTTGCTGAAAGTTTGCCAATGCTTTAAATAAATTTTTCATAATTGTTCGTTTAAAATTGTTTGTAAATATAGTGTTTCTTTTGGTGTTGCGCAAATTTCAGCAAAGTCATTAATAATAAATAAATCAAATACTTCTATTTCGCCTACAATATTTTCTTCTGCGGGGTTTTCATAATCTGCGGGTGTTATCTCGGTTGTATAATTACCAAATACAGAAAAGTTTAAAGTAAAATCTTCACATTCGATTTGCGCATCGTGTATAATTTCGCCCGAAGCTATAAATAAATCTGTTTCAGCTAATAAAATGTTTTTTTCAAAGTTAGTCATTGTGTAAGTGTTTAAAATAATTGTCTTCTGTTTGTTCTATTGCGGTTTTATAATCTTTGTATTTTTTACTTCCTTTGGTTTGTTCATCACCAGATATTTTTAAAGCTGAAAATGTACCGTCTTTATTTTTTACCGACCAAAATATAATACCTTTTGATTCTAACCAATTTCTTTTTTCTATTATACTCATTTTAAATATTTGTTTTTACTAATTAGAATACAAAAAATAAGCAAGCAACATAAAAATAAAAAGGCTGCAAATAACACCGCTAATACTGTTAAAAATATTTCCATAATATAAATGTTTTTTACAAAGTTAAACCTTTTTACGACTTGTGCAAATAAATAATAAATATTTTTTTATAAGTACGCAACAACACACAATCCCTATACCCCATATATTACAAAAAACAAAAAAATAAAATCGACCCCCCAAAAAAGTGCGTTTTATGTGTACTATGTGTACTATTATCTCTAAACACCAGTAAAATCAATACTTTCCACGCAACACATAACAGTACATTACAGTACACTTTAACATTTATGTGTACTATTTTTAAGTTTTTTATACCTTTTTGCTTGTTGTATGGGATTTTTTAGTACATTTACAAAAACAATTAAAACTATGAAACACAAAAAAGTATCTCTTTTTAGGGATTTATTTAAGAGTACTGATGTACCTTTTACTTTAACTATTGAAGAAGTGGTTAATCGTATTAATGGAACTGAAGAAACCAACACCAAGAAACTTGTAGAACAGATTAGAAACGGTAACAAGGAACTAAAGAAAAAATTACCCTCTTTGGTGTTTGCAGGACAATTTAAACACAGGAGTAAAAAAGGATTAATTAAACATTCGGGTTTGATGTGTTTGGATTTCGACAAATACGAAAGTAAAGAGGCGATGCAAAACCATTTAGAACTGTTAAAGCAAAATAAACATTTCGTCTTATTGTTTGTTTCTCCAAGCGGCAACGGTTTAAAAGGGGTGGTAAGAATACCAGAGTGTAAACCGAAAGAGCATACTTTATATTTTAAAGGGTTTCAAAATAAATTTAATTATGATTATTTTGACGAGGTTACAAGCGATATAGCAAGGGTTTGTTTTGAATCTTACGACCCTAATATTTATGTTAATTATGACGCTGAATTATTTGATTGTGAATTAATAGAGCAAGGTTTTAGTTTTGTAGATGAACGCGAGCCAATAATGCCAGTTCACGACGATAACTATAAGATTGAGAAAATAGAGAAATTTAATGTTAATTTTAAATTTATTGATGGTCAAAGGAATAATTATATTTTTAATCTTGCTTCATTCTTTTGTGAGTATGGAGTAAACCAAACAACGGCAGAAGGTCACATTTTAACAAATTATTGTATTGGTGATTTTACCGAGAATGAAGGTGTTAAAGCTGTAAGAAGTGCTTACCGTTCACGTTCTTTTAATTCCAAATACTTTGAGGACTACCGAACAATTAACCTTATTAAAAAGGATTTAAACAAAGGTGAGAAGTATGTTAAAGAGAAGTATAAAATTCAATCTGATGCAATAGATATAATTAAAGAAGAAAAGGATAGCTGGCACTTTTGGAAATTAGACAAAAATAACAAGCCGTCTATTGATTCCTTAGCCTTTAAAAAATATTTAGAAAGTCAAGGTTACAGAAAATATTTTAATGATGGTAGTGATAACGGTAATCTTGTTAAAATGAAAAGTTCGGTTATATCTTTGACCAGTTCAGAAAAAATAAGAGATTTTGTGTTAAATGAATTAGACAAAGTTAATGAGTACGATGTTTGGAACGTTTGCGCAAACTCTACAAGGTTATTTAATGACAATTTTTTAAGTATGTTAGAACCAATAGAGCTAATGATGCTTAAAGACACTAATACAGAATCTTATTTCGCTTATAAAAATGGTGTTTTAAAAGTTACCAAAGATGAAAAGAAATTAATACCATTTAGAAATATTGAGGGGTATATTTGGGAAGGTCAAATAATAGATAGGGATTTTATTTTTGTAGATAATAAAGAAAATGATTATAAGAAATTCATTTTTAATATTTCTGGTGAAAATACAAAACCAATAGAGTGTACGTTAGGCTATCTACTAAGCACCTATAAAAACAAAATGAATAACAAGGCTATAATTTTAAATGATGAAGTTATAAGCAGTGACCCCGAAGGTGGAACAGGTAAAGGCTTGTTTGTTCAAGGTGTTAAGCAAATTAGAAACGTTAGCGTGTTAGATGGTAAACAACACGACGACACCAAAAGTTTTGCATACCAAACAGTGACACAAGAATGTCAAGTACTGGTGATTGATGACGCAATTAAAAATTTTGACTTTGAAAAGAAATTTAGTTTAGTTACGGAAGGTATTACATTAGAGCGTAAAGGTAAAGACGCAGTTAAGTTGAGTGTGGAAGATAGCCCTAAATTATTAATATCTACAAATTACGCTATTAAAGGCGATGGGAACAGCCACGCAAGGAGAAGGCACGAAATAGAGGTGGCACAGTATTATAACAGCACTAAAACTCCATTTGATGAATTCGGAAGAGAATTATTTAATAGTTGGTCAAAAGAAGAATTTAACGCTTTTGACAATTATATGAGTGATTGCGTTCAGCTATTTTTAATAAACGGATTGATTGAGCAATACAATGCAAAAAACTTACTACTTAGAAAGTTTATTAGTTCGACTGGTATTGAATTTAAAAACTGGGTTACTGATGAAAACAATATAAAAGTAAACCAAAGATTTAATAAAAAAGAAGCTTATACAGATTTTACAGAAGATTACACCGACTTTAAAAACAAATTAAACCATAGAACTTTTATAGCTTGGTTAAAAAAGTATGCGAAGTTTAAAGGTTATGAATGGAACGAGGGAAACAGTAACGGTTCAAGGTATGCTGAATTTATAGATGCAAACCAACCAATACAAAATGATGTACCGTTTTAAATTTGGTGTTTAAAATAATATTTGTATATTGTGTAAAAATTAATAAATGAGTTATTTAAAAATAAAGTTTGCAGGGATTTATAAGATAGAACACCAAAGCGGTTTTTATTATATCGGAATGTCTAAAGATGTTTTTTCCAGATGGCAGTCACACTATACAAATATTGTTTTAAATAAACATAGTTCTGTAAAGTTTGCGGAGTTATGGAATAAAACAACACCAGAAGAATGGTCTTTTGAGGTGTTAGAAAAACTAAGCACCACAGAAGAACGTAAAAAAACAAGTTTAAAAGGTAGAGAGTTTGATAAACATTTTAGACGTTTATTATTAGATACTGAAAAAAAATGTATGAATAATTTTAGCAAAACATTTGCTTTAAATAAAGATATTAAGCACTTTTTATAACGTAACTGGTTAAGGTTAGTTGCGGATAAATAAAAACAAATTAAATAAATAAAAACAGAACAAATGACACCAAAAGAATTTATAGATGAAAATTACTTTAGTTTAACAATAGACTGTAAAAGAGAAATAAACGAAATATACCAAGCACTCAAAGATTATGCTAAAATTGACCAATTAACTTTAACCGATGTTAGCAGTATGTTAATTTTAACACCTAAAGATGCAGAGTTGTTTTTTAATGAGATAATGAATCCTAAAAAAGCCAATGAAGCACTTAAAAAGGCAATGTTAAAATTTATTACTCGCTAACGGACGAGTATAAGAAGTGTTGAATTACTAATAAATGAACACAAAACTATGAATGATACAGAACTTTACCACACATTGAACGGAACTAAACCGATGCCTAAATGCAATGATTGTTATACATTGTTAGGTGTCTGTAAAAAGGCGTTGATAAGGCAATACCATTTTATAGATAAAAGAAACTTCTACGGCTACCCAGAAGTTTGCAAAGTTTACTGTTTTTTGTGGTTCATACCTTATAAAATATTACCGATTGAAGCACATCATAATATGAAAAGTGCTAAAAGACATTTAAAGGGAATAAAAAACAAAGAGCCTTTTTATTGTACCTAACGTATTGTGTATGGTGCGTTGGCTTTTTCTGCCAATGCATTATACATGGTGTTAACTACTGTTATTTTAAGGGAAGGCATATTGCGTAGCAAAACTTTTTTTGAATTATTTTTAAATAAATGTTGTGTATATGATATATATAATGTATATTTGTACTGTTGCAATGAAGCAATAAACTTAAACCTTTTAATTATGAATGATTCTTTAGATATTTTGAACAACCTTAACGAAACTTTTGAAAATGATTTTTGTATCATTAATTTAATAACTGAATGTGTTACTTGGAAACCTTCGAAATTTAACCCTAAAATGTCAAATAATATTGATTATTGGTTTAATGAACGTAAAAAATTAAACTCTTAATTATGAAACCAATACATTGTTGTATTAACAAATTAACAGACTTTAAACAATCCGAAGTAAAAACTCTTTTTAAATTAGAATTTTACGATAGGGGTTATTGGTCTATGATATATAACGCTTATACTTTGGATGAAGCAAAAGAAATGCTTAAAGCAGATCGCCCAAATTCAGAATATAAAAGAAGTAAAAGCACTAAAAAAATTAATCCTAAAAAATATTTTTAAAAATGGACATATTTAATTTACAATTACCAGACGAAAATGAAAACGAGAAATTCCCAAAATTAGATTCTTGGTTTGATTTTATGAACGATCAATTTAAAAAGATTGAAGAAAGTAACCAAAAAAGTAAAATCAACAATTTACTAATTGATAACGATATAGATTTAATAGAATGAGAAAGATAATTGATATAAAACCAGAAGATGAACAGCCGTTAAAAATATTAGCGGTTAAAGCAAATAAAGACTTAAAAAACTACATACAGGACGTACTGAGTGAGCACGTTTTGAAGGCAAAAAAATAATTGTAGTTAACTTGAAAGTGTATGATTAGTAGCGTGGATAATAACTAAAGATAATAGAAATGAAAGAATTACAAGAACTTAGAAATGAAGTATTAAGCCTTAGAAATATAGGCGAATTGACTAAACAAACAGAAATTATATTACTGCACAAATTAAACGCTCTACAAGAAGCTATTAATTATACACATTGTTGTACGGAGTTAAAGGATAAACACAAAATTTCTTTTAATGATTGGCTAAGAGTTAATTGTGAACCTACAAAAAATAGAAACCTTTTTATAAAAAACAAAAAATTACTTACTCGTCTTGAATTGGTAAGTATGTACGAAAAAGAATAAAACCTTTAATTACTTACAACTGGTTAGTGTATGATTAAGCGAAGCGACCCGATAGGGTTAATTATAAACATTGTTATAAACTGAAAAATTATGAATTGGATAACATTAAAGTTGATGCAGTACCAACTTAAAAAAGCAAAGAAACAATTAACAAAGCAAGAATATTCATTTACAAAACGTGCCTTTGGTGATATGGTGAAAAGTTATGAAAGTGCGATAATGTTCATTGAAGCAAACAGTAAATAATTTTATTGTTTATAACTACTAATATAAAACATTAAAAAAATTGAACCGATGAAAACACAAGAAAACACTAAGAAACTTTGCGAGTTCATACATAATAAAGTATGTGATAATAGTTTAAATAATGATAGCTTGGTGCAAATAATTGAACTATGTGGCGATTATCTAAACTTAAAAACTATTTCAAACTATGCCAAAGAAAATGAACTTTCTTACAATGGTGTTAAAAATAACCGAACCATTAAAGAATTATTTGGTGCAAAGTTTGTAATTGATAACGATTAATAAATAAAAAAAACTTATATTTACAATTAATAACTAAATTTAAAATTATGAAAAACAAGAACACAGCATTATTATTGGCATTTTTTATTGGTACTTTAGGAGTTCACCAGTTCTATTTAGGTAAAAAAGGTAAGGGTTTATTTTATCTGTTTACATTTGGTTTATGTGGTTTATTACCTTTAATAGATTGTGTAACTTTATTACTTATTAGTCAAAACGATTTTGACAATAAATATAATAACCAAAACATTCAAAGAGAAATTTTAAATACCCTTAAAAAATGATTCACTACCAAAACGATTCAAACATTGATGTTATAGATTTATGTAAACTATACAAATTAAACTTTAATAAAGGTAATGTTTTAAAATATGTTTGCAGGAGTGGTAAAAAACGCTATGACGGACTAAACCCAATACAAAGCGAAATAAAAGATTTGAAGAAAGCGATAGATTATTTAGAACGTGAGATAAATTTTTTAACAAATGATAATATTACTTAGCGATAAACAAGATATTATTAACGATATAGAACCCGCTTTGCACGAGTTAGAAACACCAGAAGAAGCGCACGAGTTAATAATATACTGGTTAGAGAATAAAAATTTTAACGGCAGCGTTTTTGTTTTGTTTGATGTAAATATTGTAAATGGTGTTGTAGATATTAGAGAAGCGTATAATTTTTTAGTTTCCAATACTGTTAATGATATTATGACCCGAATAAACAACAGCGTAAGACCAAACAATGTTTTTGGTATTCTTGAAGCGAGCGACTATAACCAAGCGTTTAATATGTGTTTAGATATTAATACTTTTTGGTAGTTAATAACTTTATTTAATACTATTGTTTTTTTTCATTACTTTAGTTAAAACTAATATAATGCTTTTAGAACTTAGTAAAAAAGATAAGAAGTGGCGACACATTGCGCTAAAGCTTTGCAAAGATAAAGACTTAGCTGATGACATTGTACAAGATATGTATTTAAAGCTTCACGACAAAAAAGATTTAAAAGACTATTATGTGGTGTTGACTATTAAAAGTATATTTTACGACTATTGTAAGAAGCCAAAAAATATAACCATTGAAGATTACCACCTGCATAACATACAACTATTAAAAGAGTTCGAGCCGACAGATTACGAAAGTGTTTTGTTGGCTCGTTATGATAAATTAAGTTTCTTAGAAAAAGAGTTTGTGCGTGAGATGTACGACAATAGCTTTAGAAACATTGCTAAGAAGGTTAAAGCGTGTGACTATGCATTTGTATTTAGAAAAAGCACAAAGGCGATTAAAAAGGTTTTAGGAACTGATTACAAAAAATATAATAATTCTAATTTAAAAAGTGATGGCAAAAAGAAAAACAAGAGTTAAAACGACAAAAGGTGTTGGCGATGTGGTCGAAAAGATTACAAAAAAAACAGGTTTTAAAAAAGTTGTTGAATTGTTTGCAAATGGTAAGGACTGCGGTTGTGATAAACGTAAAGAAAAACTTAACGCAATACGAGTGCCAAGAAAAATAACGGTAAACTGTTTTGATGAAAACCAATACAATGAGTATAAAAACTTTATTGATACTCGCAAAGTTAAAATGTTAGGAGAATCTAAAGGCAAAGGTACACTAACAGTTAAAGAAGTTTCTTTTGTTGCTGAACTTTATGCAAACATAACAAACACACCAGTATTTAAACCTTGCTCTACTTGTAGTTCTAAACCAGTTATAAGAATGATTGAGGTGTTAGACCAAGTATTTAATACTTATACTCTATAATATATTATAAATACCGTAACAATAATTTAAAAATATCGTTATTATAAAGTATGGTGTGTTTTTTTATACCATTGAATAAACAAATTTTTTCATTATGGATAAAAAATCTTCAAGAGGTGGTGTTAGAAAAGGAGCAGGAAGAAAACCTAAAGTAGACGAGTTAAAATTTATATCTAAACTTGATAATATAATAGACAGTCAAGACGCTATTAAAAAATTAAAAGAGTTTATTGAAAATGATAACTTTCCTGCATTAAAACTTTATTTGGAGTATAGATTTGGCAAACCTAAAGAGGTGGTCGAAAATATAAACCATAATTTTAACGGTGAACTAACTGAAAAGGAAGCCGAAATAATTAAAAAGGTGGTGTTAGAAAAATACTAAATGAGTAATGA
>Ga0099797_101446_pt1 | contig 12517 bp, 14 predicted proteins | sample Uncmet_Sort48C_1_FD_89871 | JGI IMG/M metagenome (GOLD analysis project Ga0099797, IMG submission 89871) | Marine eukaryotic communities from CALCOFI LINE 67, Pacific Ocean - C012_Sort48C_1 | ecosystem: Environmental > Aquatic > Marine > Oceanic | place: Pacific Ocean: Monterey Bay | collected... | reverse complement strand
GGAGACGCGCCCAAGAGAGAGAGAGAGAGCGATCACCGCCGCAGTCGCCTCAGAGTCCGACTGTCAAACATCCACGAACCAGCGTCGACATGGACGACGTGATCGCCAAGCTTGAGAAAGCCTTATCGGAGCGCAACAGCGAGCTGTTCTTGCAGGAGACTGTTCGGTCGATAAAGAAATTCTATGAAGTCACAAAAGATCGGAGAACTTCATCAACAGGCACGCAGGATTGCATGAGATGCTCCACAAATCATTCTTCAGCGCATCTCAGGCAGTAAAATCGGTACGAGGACAGGCCTTGTCCTCCGAGAATGACATGAAGCAAGTCAGAGAAGCAATGGTAAAGATGAGGAGCAAAGTGGACAACATGCACACCGAGATGAACGACATTGCAAAGCGTTTTGACGCACTAAAACTGGGAGAAGTTGATCCCATGAAGGATGCAATCAAAGATCTCAATGAGCGCATTAAGAATGCTGCAAGAGAAGTTGAACATTCCAGAAACAAAATGCTCAATCTGGAAGAAAAGGCATCTGGCTCATTTGACAAGATCGCAAAGGAAATAAAGACAAAGATCTTCGAGATGGACAATATGGACGAGAGGATCAAAGAAGTTGTTACTAAGGCATTCTCAGAGCATGAAGTCGGCAAAAGCATCATGGAGGACATGGCAGAAGGTATGCATGCACGAGGCAGCGAGATCTCAAAGCTCCGTAAAGATATTGATTTCACTAATGAACAACTTCCACAGCTGGCTGTGCAATATTCAGAGTGGCAGCACAACCATCTACAGCTTGAAGCCGAGATGGGCAGTCTTAGTGAAGATTTACAGCAGTTCGAAGACGGGGCCTTTCAAGAACATGCAGGAGCGCATCGAGAAAAAGAAGGTGGGGTTCCAGACATGAGCTCTCCAGGCATCGGAGTCAGACCGCAGACGTTCAATATGTCTGGAGGTCCGCACATTGAAATTAAGCCAGCAATGGACCCTTGGCAACAATGGTTTCACAACCTACGGAGTGGACATGTCCATTCTACAGGCAACGGACAGCACAACCAACCAACAGACGCACAACACCGAAGCGAGAGGAACTTTGAGGACATGAACAAAAAGAGTGCGTTCAGTGAAAAGGTTGCCATGGCGCCCGAAAACAGATACGACGGCGAGCACAAAGCTGCGCAATGGCGATTCAACGTGAGGCCATACTTGATATCCAGAGCGCCAAGCACCGCCCATGTTTCACATCATGTGGAAGAGCATGAAGATCAGTCAGACTTGGGGGAAGATCTTGTATTCCGTGTGGGCCTACCCAAAAGCATTCTGATGCAACTATCTCTGGATCTGTGGGGTTTCTGACACTCAACTTACAGGGTGCGGCTAAGATATGGGTGAACAATTCCAAGATGATGGGAGGTTTCAAGCTATGGCGCAAGGCGGTGAAAAGTGTACGTTCGAGAAGTGAAATCAGAAGACATGAATTATTGGCACCGATTCAGCAGCCACCGACCGTCAGCAAGCTGGCGGAGCTTCCGCTGGCGCTGGATAAGTGGGATGGAGTTCTACGATAATATATCGAGGCTGGAGGACGATCGCCGACATTCGAAGAGAAGAGTGCCGCGTTATTGAAAATGCTCCCGAACAAGTTCCGCGAGGATGTGTGTTTTCAGGATTCCTGCATTACATGATTCATACATGCATGCATCGGCGGACGAACAAAACTTTGCATGCCGTACTCTTCGAGCACAGCTGCAAAGGCAAGTTGAGATGATTGTTCAATGGGCAAACATCGAGAATTTGCCTGGAGGCTGTCAAGCCAACATCCTTCTTGAAGGTAAAGCTGAACAGATGCAAAATGAGCAGTGGGGAAACGACGACGCAGGTTATGCAGCATGGAAAGGAAAGGGTAAAGGCAAAGGAAAAGATTGGAAAGGAAAAGGAAAAGGAAAAGATGCCGGCGCAAAGGTATGCATCGATTGCGGTGGTAAGGACCATACCATCAGCGAATGCAAAAAGACATTGGTTCCCATAAATGAAAAGCCTTGTCTACGATGTCTGAAGCCAGGTCGCATTGCATGGTGCTGCGCCGAGAAATGCAAGCCGGCAAATGCCGTCGCAGAAGATAACGAGACAGGTCGCACCATTATGTTGGCTTACGAGGAAGGATACCCGCAAGTGGATATGAACGGATCGAGAAGGCGCAGAGACCAGACACTCAGAATCTGTTCCTACAGTGGCCCATGCCAACAGCCATGCTGCGAAGCACTTGCAACAATGGCTGAAGAATGCTGCAAAAGCAGCAGTCCTTGCAGATGGCCAAAGGGGGGCGAGGGCAAGATCCAGAACAGATTCTCAGCACTCCGAGAGGAAACGAGTGAAGAGCATAGCTCATCAAACGGCAGCTTTGCCATTACAACTACTCAAGCGAGCTCGCAACCCTCCATCGCCAAGAGTGCCGAGATGCTTCATATCCATTTCTTGGAATCCGCATGTCCATTTATCAATGTTGTCAACATTCCGGAATTCACTGGGTTTCCAATTGTGTTGGATTCAAAGGGGCTGCGGATCACGTCGTCGACAATGCCGACAATCCTTGCTACGTGATCAACGAAAGCTGGGGAAGTAAAGCTGGAGCATGCTTTGTGGCGGCCAATGGGGAGAGGATTCCCAATCGAGGAGAAGTCAGTCTGGATATTCGATCCGGCAAGATTCCTATTAAATTTACATTTCAGGTGTCGAAGAAAAGCAGACGTCTCTGGAGCGTGGGAAAACTGTCTGACGCAGGTTGCACGGTGCAATTCCATAAGGATCACGCCGAGATCAAGCAGGTGGCCACTGGAAAAGTGGTAGGCACGTGCGAAAGAAAACAGGGGCTATGCATTGGAGCTTTCCAATTACGCAACCCTGCATCGACCGCTACCCCTACGACTCGCGACAGAACGAAGCATCCAAATGCTTCATTGACTTTTCAACGGCCGGCGTGAGCACCCTTGGGGGCGTTGCATCGGGCAGATAATGCGGCTACACGCAACATTACGCACGCAAACGTTGTAAGTCCGAAGAGCACGAATCGAAAGAATGCAAGTGTGAGAAAGAGAAAGAGACTGGAAAGCAGGAGTCTGTTCATCAATGAGGATTTGGTGGAGATCATGGAGATTCCTGCGAGAGGAAAGAGGAGGAGCGTCTGGGAGTTATCCACTTATGAGAAAGAGAGAAAGTGTGGAGCTGCCGAGCAAGTAATTGGATATTCGCGGCAAAATCAGAGAATGAGCCCAATGGAATATAAGAACGAGGAGTCACGCGAGGAAGGGCGCTCCAACTCCCGGCCTTTGGCGGGTTCCGTGGGGCGTGCCACCCATGGAACTGCTGAGGGTTGGTCTGAGGCAAGGGAGTGCTCAGTCCTGGCAGAGGAAGATAAAAGAGGAGAAGGAGAAGGACGAGGAGAAAGTGTGAATGCAGGCACGATCGGAACTCTGACTTTCCAAGGAAGGGCAGGCTGTTCGAGAGTACTCGTGGAGGAGTCTCCCGGGCAGGCGAGCTCAGCGAGAGCGCGTTCGGGCCCTTCTCGAGACGGCGCTTGTGCCATTACAGCAAGGATTACGTTTTTGACAAGAGAGGACGGAGAAGTCATGGTGGCCAGAAAGGCAACACCTCAGGAGACAGCAGATTTCCGAGAAGCCAAGAACGGGCAGATGCAGAAGAGGCGGAAGAAAGGGTGGAGCAAGAAGCAAGCGAGAAACTCTTCAAAGATGTATTTGAGGATGAATTGGAGGATATGGGGGAAGATGAGTTTCCCGAACGTGTAACCGACGACGAGCCGTTCGACGAAAGAGATTTCGAGTTGATCGAGCGCAATGTCGACGAAGATGGGAACGAGAAGTTTTGGGAAGTTGAAGAGACGATCGACGTAGAAGAAGAAGAAGAAGAAGAAGAAGAAGAAGAAGAAGAAGAAGAGGAAGAAGAAGAAGAAGCACCCAAAAGAAACACGCTGAGAGGCCCAGGGGATTCGTCAGCGGAAGAGTACGAAGAACATCGCATCGATCATATCCCCTTCCGCAGCTGGTGTCTGTACTGTGTGCGAGGAAGAGGCGCCGGTATTCAACACAGAAGATCTACAGAGATGGGATCTCTCCCAGTATTCGGTTTTGAATATTTCCTGGGCAAGGAAGTCACAGGTGAGGAGAGTGACGACGCACTCAAGATCATCGTGGCAAAGTGCCAGATGACAAAGTGTACCTATGCACATGGAGTTCCTCAGAAAGGTTTGGATCCAAAACTATATGCGGTGGAAAGAATGAAAAGAGACATTCTATGGCTCGGGCACAACAAGATTATATTGAAGAGCGACAATGAATCAGCCATCCTTGCATTGCTGCGGGACACCATAAAGGCATTCAGGACTGAGAACATCGAAAACACGCAAGAGAGTCATTCAGCAGCGTATGACTCCTCGTCCAATGCGACGACTGAAGCTACGTGCAGAAGTGTGGCTCGGCAAATCAGAACATTACGGTCGTGCTTAGAGAGTCGCATAAAGAAGAACATTCCAGTGTTACACTGCCTGTTCTATCGGCTCATAGAGCATGCCGCCTGGCTACTCACGATACGCACCAGCCAAAGTGACGGAATCACTCCATACAAAAGATTGAAGGGCATACATTTTGGCATGAAGATGTTGGGCTTCGGCGAGTCCTGTCTGTACAAGGTTCCACAGAAATCGCCTGAAGCATCGCTAGAAGGAAAGCTGGCGAGCAGGTGGCAGGATGGAGTATGTGTGGGATTTTCAAGAGACCCCAAAGAATTCGTGATATGGAGTTCTGTCAAGAAATCTATAATAAGGTGACGAAGTGTCCAAAGAAAGCCGGCGTCGACTAGGTGGGACGTCGAAGCACCGATGGGCATCAATCGAAGACCGCAGGATATTCTATACAGAGCAACTGCAGCGCCTACAGGATGGCGCGAGAGTGGACGAGAGTTTGAAGATCGGGTAGCCCCCGAAGATGAGGACCCGAAGGCGCGAAAGCCATCAATACAAGATCTTAGGATCACCGTCAATGATCTCCATACTCATGGTTTTATTCCAATAGGATGTCAGAGATGTGACTTCATACGAGAACATGGAGATGCCAGACGATATGGATACGCGCGCTCAAATATGTCGTACGCGATTCAGAGACATCTTCGGAGGCATTGAAGAAGGTTGAGAAAGATTGCAAAGAGTGGATGAGAGGTTTGCAGGAGGCGCACGAGAAGAAAGAGCGTCAGGTGCGAAAGCGGACGGCGACACAAGGCATGATAGTCAAGGGGCATCTGTGCCATTACGTTTGCAACCACCTCGACGTGGTCATGACGAAGGTGAAGACATGCCAAACTTGTCGCCAGAACCGCCAGAAGATGGAGATATGGACATGGATCGCACACCTCAAAGAGATGCAGGCGATATGGAGGACAATGGGTCTGGATATGAACCTAGCGAGCCGGCAGCAAAAGAAGGGAAGAATGAAGATACCCACATGGGATTACTCGAAGCTGACGCCCCGGTCGCATGATTGCTCAAACCCTCAGAAGAATAATACGAAGCAGCAGTTGAAGCTAAGAGCAACAGAAGATCCAATGAAGAGACAGTTAAGTCCATGCTGGAAGATGAACGTATATGTGAAATCGTTCAACAGCTTCCAGAGGAAGGAATCAACATCTTGATTGAAGAAGTATCAGGAATGCTCAAGGAGGCTGAGCCCTTGGGTATAGTCGCAGAAAGGCACACCCGAGCCATCGTGGAAGAGATCAACACGATTGTGTCAGAAATCTACAACTCTCCGAGAGTGACAGGGACTGCCAGAATATTAAACAAGATGGGTATTGCGCCAGGATTCGCACTGGACATCACGACGTGCGACGATGAAGGACACCCATGGGATTCCGACATCGAATCTCAGAAAAGCAAAGGTGTTAAGCTGCTGCATGACACAGGACCTGATCTCTTGGTGGGCTCACCTATGTGCAAGGATTTTAGTCCTTGGCGGCGGCTCAACAAGGCGCGATCGCCCGAGCCGGGAAAGTACGTGTCAGCAAAAAGGTCTTCGCTCAATCACTTGGAGTTCGTATGCCATACATATGGAATACAACATCAAGGGTGGCGATTATTTCTACACGAGCATCCTTGACAAGCAGGTTCGTGGGAAGAGGACTGCATAATCCGCATCATGAAGCTACCGGGAGTGGACTGCATTGACATGGATCAATGCCAGCTGGGCCAAAAGGACAAGAACGGGAATCCCATCAAGAAGCCTACACGGTGGCTATCAAATTCCAAATGCATTCTGAATGCTTTACGTTGGAAGTGTGGAGGACGACACGGATGGTGCGATAGCGATGGACTTTGGAGGATGCACCGGCCATGCTACGGCAAGGTAGCCATTGCCGCTGCAGTATATCCTTTTCAATTATGCAAAGCGATATTGAAAGGACTCGTGCAAGAAATGAAGGATCGCGACAGATGGGACCCAGCTGTGAAGCTAGTACTGCCTCCAGGGCATTCGCTCAAAGCCCTAGACAAAGACAAGATGCCCGAAGATGAAGACGGTCAACATGAACAAGATATGCTCAATATGATATTGATCATCGAAAAGAATAAAGGAGATAAATTCGTTGACGACCTTACAGGCCAAGTTCTTGACGAACGCTTGGTAAAGAAAGCAAGACGGTTGGAGATGGAGTACTTCAAGCAGAGGAACGTGTGCACAAAAGTGCCAAGAGCTGAAGCGATAGAACGCATTGGCCGTTAACCCATTGGAGTGAGGTGGGTGGACGTAAACAAAGGAGACGATGAGGAGCACAATTATCGCAGCAGACTCGTCGCTAAGGACTTCAAGCGAACAGGAGAAGACAGCATATTTGCTCCTACGCCACCACTTGGAGCGCTACGATCGATTCCCATGATGGCGGCAACACCGTCGATCTGGGCTCCAAGATGGATTCGCATGGCAGGTCCGCACCGAATGCAGGTGTCATTTGCGGACATCTCAAGAACATACTTTCATGCACGTATCGAAGACGATAACCTTCTTTATGTGGAGTTCCCTCCAGTAGATGAGGATTTTGGGTCTGACATGTGTGGACGCTTAAATGTCCACATGTACGGAACGCGCCCTGCAGCGGAGGGCTGGCATTCCGAGTATGCGGGAAGCATGCAAGAGTTTGGCTTCATCATCGGCGCGTCGTCGGCCTGCGTGTTCTACAGCCCGGATGAGCATCTCACATGTTCTGTTCACGGCGACGACTTCACTACTGTGTGACCAAGTGTGAGCTCAAGGGAGCAGCAAGGCTGGGTGCTGGAGACGACGATGCGAAGGACGCCCGTGTTCCGAATCGGATTGTCAGGTGGACATCCGGAGGTCTCGAGTATGAGGCGGATTTGCGCCAGGCTGAAAAGGTCATCCAAGAGCTTGGGCTAGAAGATTGCAACGGTGTGGCTACACCTGCCGTAAGGCATTCTATTGAAAAGATTCGCAAAGACACGCCTATACACGAATCACAGATGACAAACATTTGGGCGCTTGCAGCTAGATGCAATGATATGTCAGCCGACAGACCTGAATGTGAGTTTTCAACAAAGGGAGTCTGCAGGTTCATGTCGGAACCTACAAAGGTGAGTGTAGAAACCTTCAAAAGAGTTGGAAGGTACTTGACCAAGCATCCGGGGTTGGTTTATCACTAACCGTTTCAAGATGGAGTCGATGGTGTGGATGTTTATGTGGATGCAGACCATGCGGGGTGCTTACGCACCAAGGAATCGACGAGTGGAGGGTGTGTAATGGTGGGCACACATCTCCTGAAGTTTTGGTCGAGTATTCAGCCTGTCATCACGTTGTCGAGTGGTGAGGCTGAATTCTATGGAGTAGTACGTGGGGGGGCAGTTGGATTGGGATTTTTATCTCTATTGGCAGGCTTGGGAATCATTATGGTGTTGAGGCTGTGGACTGATAGCGTAGCTGGTCAAGGGATGTGTGCCCTCCAAGGTCTCGGCAAAGTGCGTCATCTCGATGTTCAAGGGTTGTGGGTGCAACAACGCATCCGCAACGGAGATTTTTCCCTAACAGTGACGCAGGAACTTAGGGCTCTAGTAGGCTTAAAGCGAACAGAACTGCTTGGGATTTTCATACCCGGGGTTTGCCGCCAGCGGTGCCGGATGCGATTTTTGTCATACGTCTAACGAAATATCAACAATTTCGATTTCATGATTTCAAAATGTCAATAAAACCTACGGAATTTCAATACTTTTTGAAAACTCCATTGGTGTCTCTGTGGATTTTGGTTGAAAAACCTCAGGGATTTCAATCATTTTGAATTCAAAATGATTTCATGATTTCAAAATGTTCATAAAACCTATGGAATTTCAATACATTTGGAGAATTCCATCGGTGTGGCGAAGCATTTTTGTTGAAAAACCTAAGGAATTTCAGCCATTTTTGAATTCAAGATGATGTCATGCTTTCAAAATGTAAATGAAACTAACGGAATTCCAATACTTTTGGAGAATTCCATTGGTGTGACGGAGCATTTTTGTTGAAAAACCTAAGGTATTTCAATCATGTTTGAATTCAAGAGCATGTCATGATTTCAAAATATTAATAAAACATCAGGAATTTCAACACTTTTGGAGATTTCCATTGGTGTGACGGAGCATTTTTGTTGAAAAACCAATGGAATTTCAATCATTTTTGAATTCAAGATGATGTCATGATTTCAACATGTGAATAAAACCTATGGAATTTCAATACTTTTGGAGAATTCCATCGATGTGACGGAGCATTTTTGTTGAAAAACCAATGGGATTTGAATCATTTTTGAATTCGAGATGATGTCATGATTTCAAAATATTAATAAAACCTGACAAATTTCAATATTTTCGGAGAATTCCATTGGCCAGCCAGCCACCCAGCCAGCCACGGCCAGCCCGGCAGCCGCGGCCAGCCAGGCAGCCAGTCACAGCCGGCCAGCCAGCCACAGTCAGCCAGCCAGCCAGTGCTCCAAATCGGCATTGGATTACATTCAGCACCAAATTGCTCCCAGAGGTACAAAATCGACTACTTTTGCTTATGCGTTTTTTCAACCATTCAATTGTAGAATATAGTTGGCCAGCCAGCCAGCCAGAGAGAGAGAGAGAGAGACAGAGACTGAACGATCCATTTTCCAAACAACATTCACACCAAACAAACCGTCACTGTTAGGGTCTTCTGCTGGGGTAATTCTCTATACAAAATTGCCGGAGAGATGAACCCTGGAGACCTCTTCGCAAAGGGCTCGTTGACGGCACATAGGATCCAAATGCTATTTGGATTGCTCGGATGCGCATACAGAACTGGAAGAGCGCTAAGCGCACCTACGTTAAGAATTGCGGCGAGTACTCAACTCAGTACAAAGGTGCAGTGGGGCGATTACAACGACAAGGGCTCGGAAGAAGAGCACGGCGAGGAGGAAGTCACCAGCATGCTGAAGTGTGCTGGGCTGCCGCACGCGCATAGATCAAGGTACCAACCGGAAAAGAGTAAAGAGGCGTACCCCGAGAACGAGGAGTCGGAGGACAAGATGGAAAAAGAGGGCGAAGCTTTGGGCAAGCAGCAGCGAGGTCGAGGAGGACTTCCAGAACGACCTCTTGCGAAAAGAAGTACAAGAAGGAAAGAGTGAGAGACATGTTACGAGAGTCTTTCGGGATTCGAGTGTCTCGGCCCAGTCGGGCAGCCTTAAAGACGGCCAATGCTTGGTGGGCCTTTTAGAACAGTTTTAACCCACAAATATTGGCCGTGGGGGGGCGCAAGCGATAAGCACCCTGCTCTCCATTCACGTTATCATATGTTTCTTATCAACGCTTGCCAGCGCCGTTTTCGCTCAGTGTTTGTGTTTCCACCAGGACGTTTCGTGCAAAGCCGTTTTGCGTACTCAAGCAGAAAAGGGTGCGCAGTGAGAGTTCGATTCACAGGCCTTCGACCCGTACCGAGACGCCGGCACGGGCTTCCAAGGCTTTCAAGGGGCCGGTTTCGCCAGAGTTCCTGGACATGTCTGGGTCTGTCTGGGCCATAGTGGCCGCCGTGACCATTTTGGTGCAAGATGCGTTTCGCTCTCACGCTCTGAGGGGCTCGGCGAAGGCTCGCCATGGCGCAGGGCCATGCCGCGCAGAGGAGTTTCGAAGACGGGCTGCAGCGGATCCTACGGAGTGTGGCCGAGGAGCTGAGCGTGCTCCACGCGGAGTGCTGCGTCTCTCGGAGCTTGCCGCCAAGCCTCTGGGCGCCTCGGCCGACGACCCCATGCCCCTCCCCCTCACCTTCCCCCTCGCCCTCCCTCTCGTCCTCCCCCTCCCCCTCTCCTTCCCTCTCCCCCTTGCCTTCGCCCGGCTCCCAGCGATCGCTCCAGTCGTTCCAGAGCTGGGCCACGCCGCGATTCCAGGGAGTGCTCCGCCCGTCGGATCAGGAGCCGATCGAATCGCCGCCGCTGACGGCCAGGGCCAGCCTGCGGTCTCTCTCCGACGGCGCTTGCAGGGTCCTCTCCTCCATGAACGGCGACGGTGTACGGGGCGGTCGTGAACTGTGGCGGCGGGGCCGGCCCTACCGCGCTTTAAGAAGGGGGGCTTCCCAGGGCGCTCCGGAAAGCTTGCGGATGGCGAACTTCACTGGTCCGTTTCGGGCCATACCCGGGGTCTGGCGGATCCTCTTTTGTATTCAAATCGTTGGCTCGAGATCTTTCTAGCCCTTCCCCACCCAACCGGTAAGATCTGGAGGATCGGAGGGTGGATCTTGGCCGATTCCGCCACGCAAGTATGTCTGAGCGGAATTCTCTTCTGACGGGGATCGTCTACGACCGCCCTGTACAAGCGCGGAGTTCGCAGGGTTCTCTCCGGGTTCTCTCCTCCACTAGCGGCGACGGCGTACACGTGCGGAGTTCGCAGCAGGGTCACCGACGCTCTTCTCAAGACGCGAGATGGCTGCTGGATCCCATGTACCATAACCTGCCCGGGGCGCAGGAGCGTTCGGTCCCTGAGCTCGCGCCAGCCGAGACGGAGGAGGACTTGGACGCCTCCCTCGGTCTCAGCGTGAGCTTTCTGAACCATAGGCGGCCGCGCCACTGTCGCTGCTGCATCTCCCCTCGAGATCCGAACTCCATGCCGAGGCGCGTCTGGGATACAGGTCGTCAGTCTGATAAGCAACCTCCAAATTTGGCCCAGACGCTCAGTTTCTGAAGCCCAAAGCAACAAACATGAAGCCAACATCATCAAAAAATACGATCAAAATTCACACAAATCTCAGAAGCGGGGGGGGTTCGGGGGGGCGGCCGCCCCCCCGACCGTAGCACAGGGGGCCGCCTCGCGCGCCAACGGCGCGCAAGGCGGCCCCTTTCCAAGCTGCAGGCTCTGATTCTTCTCTCCCAGGGATTGAGGGTCTCGGTTTCCAGGCTAAGAAATCCCAAATCCAGCTTCAAGGTTTCTTATCAATAAATTTCTTATCACACTGGCCACCTGTATGATGAGCGTCGGTGTTCTTTTTTGGGATCTCGTCGTGACGCCTCTCACTCTGGCCTGGGATGTGCGCAGCACGAGCCTCCATCTGTTAATAATAACCCCGTGCCTGCCCCCACGCCCATAACGCTGGGTTGCACCGTAAATTCCCCCAGGGTGCAAAAAGGCTATCGCCGGAGGGCTTTTCTGTTCTGCAGAAAAGCTTTTCCGGGTGCAGGGGGAGCTTTCTCTTCTGTGCCCGAGGAAAGCATTTTTTTGTGCGCGAGAAGATTTCCTCGGGACTCAAGAAAAGTAATTCTCGGCCCCAGCATAATTTTTCTGGGGCCCAGAAGAGCCTTTCGTGGGCCCAGGGCAGTTGCTCCCGGGCCCAGAGTGTTTTTTTTGGGGCCCAGGAGAGCTTTTCTTGGGAGCGGACGAGTTCATCCAGGGCGCAGAAGAGTTATTCTAAGACCGACAAGAGTTTCTGGGCCCGAGGAAAGCTCTTCTGGGGCCCAGGAGGAGCCCCCTTGGTGCCCAGGAGACTTTGATTCTTGGTCGAGGGTTTTTTACTCTAATTCGATTTATCTAGATGGTTCTTATTGTACTTTCCCCAAACAGTAGCTTGCCTACTTGGGGTCCTAGCTTTGAATCTTTTAATTCGGTTGTGGTCCGTCAGCTTTGCGGTGCGGCGACCACCGCATTTTTGCATTGATCCTTGCTGATATTCACATTTTTGATCTAATGATTTCAAAATGTTGCTGTGGCTCAAGGAAAGTACCAAATCCTTACTGCGTCGACATTTTTCTTGAGTGTCTTCTTTCACAATGTTGCTGTGGCCCCCACGAGGCTCAATATTTCGATGTATGCAACATTACGTCCACCATGGTTACCATCGAAATCGTTCAAAAACGATTAGGATTTCCATCAAAATTTGACTGCCCCCTTTTTGGTCTTGTGCGCCCATATGCATTTCCCTTCAAACACACATATTATAAGCTTTTTGGGAGTCCCTTATTTTCAATGTGTCTATTTGC
>Ga0099797_101445_pt1 | contig 12527 bp, 27 predicted proteins | sample Uncmet_Sort48C_1_FD_89871 | JGI IMG/M metagenome (GOLD analysis project Ga0099797, IMG submission 89871) | Marine eukaryotic communities from CALCOFI LINE 67, Pacific Ocean - C012_Sort48C_1 | ecosystem: Environmental > Aquatic > Marine > Oceanic | place: Pacific Ocean: Monterey Bay | collected... | reverse complement strand
ACCGCGTGGGCGACGCGTTCTCGGAGAAGCTGGATGGGAATAAGGAGAAGGTGGAGACCGCTTGCGACTATTTCGCACTAAAAGAGTACCGTGATTGAGCAAGTCGTGATGTGACACGTTTCTTTCATGGAATTTGACTTCTGAACTCCATTCAAGCGCCTTTGTGGGACCCATCATATTCGCTTAGTCTCGAAGTGCTAAAATTAGTATCTTGTGACGAACCGGCACTATGTCGACTTTATAAGAAAAAAGCCCTTCTGAGCTAAGCTGTAACGTCCGTTATACAGCATCTCACACCCCGGCTAGATGACGGTAAGTAATTTTTAGTGCAACTTCTGCAATCTACTAGGTCGAAACATGATCGAAAAATTTAGAACCTTGGCGCTTCCACAAGGCGATGCTGCACTACCACGCGATCGATCTTTCTGCGCCTGCGGATGGATCGCCGGAAGATCCCGCGCACAAAAAAGTGAGGGAAGACATCTTTTGAGCTGTCGAGGCGTGCAAGACGAACAAGAAGCTCAGGTGCTATGGGAAGCAGATGGAGTGGGTGGATGTGGACAACCAGAAGAACCCAATCAATATCATGAAGCTAAAGTGCATTCGAGAACCTCCTCTTGGTCTCCTTTGAACTCGGCTTTTGGCTTTGTGAGAGAGGGCTTTTTCATTATTAGCTGCAGAATTTAGAAAGTTGCTATGCAGAAACCTTTTTCGGAATTTTTCTGATCGTAGCGCTGCCGGTATCGCATATGTAAGCAGACTTTTCAAAATCATCAACTTTCATGAATAGAATCATTCGTATGGTCGTGTTTAGCTTCATGAGATTAATTGGGTCTTCTCGCTAACAAGGTGGATCTGCAGAGGATGGCCTTCTCCCCAACCTTCGTCTTGCGCGGTGGCGGTTTAGGCGAGAACGACTGAGTGCTGAGCGGAACTGATGAAAGGTTGAAACAGAAGCTGCGGCGGCCGAACATCGGGCTGACGTGAGCTATGGCGAAGATTAAGCTGGATTCGCCAGTTACCGGGCACAGTAATAAGCCTAAAGACCGGAAGGAGCACACGGCGGATCTACGCGATAAGGGCTTGCTGGACTTGTGGGGCAACCTCGCCGCTGGCGGCGGGCACTCGCTCGACAGCTTTCGGGACCTGGGGCCGCCGTCGGCCAAGGTGCAGGCGATGCTGGACGCAAAGGCGTGAGCGCGGTAGAAGAGCGCGCTCAAGTGACACGATCTTCTCGGAAAGGGAAAAGGGTGATGAAAGAAGGTTGAGACAACCGACATGACGGACGGTAATAGATGGACCGTATAGCAAGGGGCGGTGCAGGACGCGGTGAACGATCTTGGCAGCGACGACTTGTCGGAAGGTAGTGCAAAAGATGCGCTGAGTCAAGCTGAGCTTAAGCAGGCTTGAGAGGACGACCAGGCGTGACGGGCGAAGAAGATGCAGGTGTAGAATCTTTTAGCCGAGGAGCAAGGCGTCCTTCCCGCCGGTTGATGAGATGCCGTTGACGCGGGCGGTGGCGGGGCTGTGGAACGGAGCGAGGACGACTCTTTAGTTTTGAAATATAAGACGAAGCAGTAGAAGCGGGCGAAGGAGGTGAAGAAGCCGAAGGATGAGAAGGACTTGTACGCTTACACTGGTGAAAAAGATGAGTTTTACTGGAACTACGTGTACGACCTGCACTGACTCTGGATGCAGAAAGAGTTCGGCCCGTGAAAGGACCACGAGGACGATTCCTGCACGTGAGAGAAGAAGAATATGCCTAAGAGACAAGAGAATATTCCCTGAGAGCGGAGGGAGTGAGACTATTTTGAAAAAGTGCAGGCCTGCCGCCGGTGGGACGCGTGGAACGCGATTGAGAGTAAATACACGCAGGAGAAGGCCGAAAAAAAATATAGGTGAGGGCTTTTGAATATTGTGAGAAAAGTTGACGAGTTTTTGCATAAAGAGGTGTGGGATCTTTGAGGGTTACGCGGGCAGATCACGGGTGAGGGGCTAAAAGATAAGGACAAGTAGAAGTAGAAAGTGCAAGAGTGGAAGGAGATCCGCGAACACTTGAAGGAAGAACACTGCGGCACGCCGGACAAGGACAACGAGTGCAAGTATGACAGCATGAATTTTCAGGACGTCTACTACCAGCTGAAGCCGTGGTACGGCCAGGGATAAAAAAATGATGACTTGAAGTAAAGAAGGAAAATAAATGACATGAATAAAGGCAAGGTGATTCAGTAGGTGTTGCGAGACCACTGAAAGAAGGATTGAGTTGGTTCAGATCAAAGGGTTGATATATCTCGGGGGTGATAAGGTATTAGCGTGATCACGGTCTCGCAGACGAGTCTCAGAAAGCTTAATCATGTGTCGTTTTGGCGTACTTTGTTAGAAAGTATTGACAGCTGCAATTTGACTTCAGTGACTGCCATGTTCAGACTTGAGAAACGCTGCAATATGAGGGTATTAAAGTCGATTACAAAGTCCGAGAGCATGTTGGAATTCTATTGTAAGCATTTGAAAATCTTCGCTGGTGTTATTCAGAGGCGACCTTGAATGACAAAGTCACAAACACCGATTGAGTGACAAGCTAGAAGCTACATTTGCCGATTTGTAAGCGATTAATTGCTGAATTTCAACATCTCAGCTAGGGTGAGAGGCAAATCGTGACCCCCATCGTGATAGACCTCTTTTATCCGGGGGGTTCTGATCCGGGGGGTGATGATTGCGCCAGGCAAGTTTATCACCCCCCGGATCGGAAGAAAGTTGCTTTCAATGCTGTTTTCGGCAGGCTAAGAGATCCTGGGGTCATCAGATCACACAAATACCTTATCACCCCCCACATACATCACCCCCCTGATCTGAACCAACTCAACAGGAGCAGCGGGAGTTCATTCCGGGGCCAGGGGGAGAAGATATGATTTGAATCGGGTGGCCCAAGAGTTGAAAGAAGACGTGGGCCGAGGACTCGGAGGCGGTGAGAATCATGAAAAGTGCGCAGGCGAATCAGCTGATGCGGCAGGCACAGCGGCAGGCGTTGTATAGGGGAGACAGCGCGGCTATGGCCGCGTGATCGTGAACGGGGGGCACGCCTACTTCTTCTTCCTCTGAAAAAAGTGAGTCGTCGGAGGGCAGCTCCGTGCTCGAATTGGCACAGGGCGTGGAGCCGGCTGCCAGCTCCTTGCTCGAGCTCAGTAAAGTAAGTGTGAGTCTTAGCACTACTAAGAGGGCGCGCTCGCACCTTCAACTGGTGAGGAAGAAAGCCGACTTTTACTTCAACCAATGGACAGGGAAGAGTTTTCGGGAAGAAGCAATCTGACGCGGCGAGGACCCTGACGCGACTTCTACAAGGAATGAAAAATGAGTGCACGTCATTAAATGAGTGCACGTTGAAAAATACAAGGCGTGGAAACGGTATCTGAAGGCGATGAAGGATGATAAGGAAAAGTTTACGCCCGGTGCGACGAAGAATGATGAGGAAAAGTATAAGAAGGGTAGACCCGGCGCGATGCAGTGGGCGGCGGGGTGGTCCGAGTTCAAGCCGGTGGTGTCGAGCGGCTGGCCCGGCGACTCGATGAGTGGCAATAAGGATCTGAAAGTTCTGACGGCGATCGTTCGTATTTTAAGATTGAACGAAGTCAAAGCGGGGGACTTCTTCTTCTAGCAGCGCCCGCACAACCAGCAGCTTTATTTGATGAATTGACTGCGGCACGTGTCTTTGTTCGGCTCGGATTCAGAACCTTATCCTGCGAACGATAGTAGTAGTAACAAGAACGTTGGCATCTTCGTGGTGGAACAAAACGATCAGATCGTTAAGGGCACTGCGGCGGTTTTCAAGGAGCAGATGAAGAAGGGGCGGTGGCAGGGGAAGCATGGGCAGTTCTACGCGAACGTTGAATATGTTCACATGGTTGACGAGCTGGATCGAGTGTACGGCTTAATTGACCGGTATGGGGAGGGTAAGAGCGAGGCTTGAGTTAAGCAGAAGTGGGACTGGTCGCGTGATCCTGAAAAAGCTGGATTGCCACGGGGGAAGAAAAAAGGGAAGGAAGTCAAAATCGTCGGCCTGGCGGAGTGAAACGCAAAGGCGAAGGAGAACGCTAAAAAGTGAAAGGAGAGAAAGGCCAAGGCGTGAAAGAGTGATGATAAGGATGTCAAGGACGAGAAGACGAAAACCCATCAACCTAAGTCGAAGAACAAGCACCTGAAGCGGCTGAAGTTCAAGCAAACTGACACCGACACCACGGGTCGTGGAGAGAAATAGAAAAAGGATAAAGCCTGAAAATGAAACAAAGAAAAGAAGAAGACCAAGGCCGAGATCAGAAAAGAAAAGGCGATTGCGGAGGCGATGGGGAAGACTAGCTCGCTTGAAAAGAAGAAGCAGAAGGTGATGGAAATCAAGCGGGGCAGTGACCTCGAAACAGGTTTGGGCGCGATCGTGGAGGAGTAAGCGCGGTAGCGTTAGCGTTCGCGTTAAGCCTAAGAGCCTGATTAACGACTGTGAGTAGCTATAGCATCAACTTTTTGAACCAATCAATCGCAAGTTAAACCTTGTATGAGTTTTTTCGAGTACCCACCAAATAAGAATTTTTTTCTATCGCCTGCATCCCAGGCGTGTTGTGAGTCAAAGGTTATACGAACTAATTTTTGTCGACGACCCTTGTTACCCTTGAAGTCCTGCTATGATCGATATCCCACTTGACTTTTCCTGTGTTGAATGACTTACTTCGCGCGTTGTTATCACGTATGTTTATCGGTAGGTTATCAGGTTATCATATCTTTGATTATGGGTTGCAGGCAATCGGGCCTGCAGTGTGATTCGAGTATTCGAGTTGATTCAAATTTCTTGAAACTTGTTAGGCGGTCCAGGCATTGCGTAGCTCGGCCTGAAAATAGTATGTAATCTAAGTCATAGGCAGTTTAGGTAAAGAATAAATTATACAACAAACCAGAGATGAGCAGCAGCCCGTCTGGATTGCACGCGGCGCGCAAGAGCACGCGGAAGCGGCCGAAGCTCTCCACGGGCGGCGAATCGGTTTCGACGCGCTCGATCGACCAGCTCTCAGCCACAAATTACACCGAACGATAGGATGATTTGGCTGCTATGAGCAAACCGGTGCCGCGGACGTCGGAGAGCATTCCGAGCTATGGTGATAAGTTAGTGGGCAGGTAGGAGGTGCAGCTGGGCGTGAACTATCAGAAAATTCACGAGGCGGTGCAGCGGCAATCGGAGGAGCGGTAGAGGTAGCGAAGCGAGAGCTGAAGTCTGTCGCCGAACTCGAAGTGATAGCGGAAGTGATGACAGTAGCGGAAGCGGCAGATGAAGCGGGATGGATCTTTTTACAGCACGATGAGCGTTGACGATGAAATAAAATAGCATGCGATGAAGCTGCAGCGGCGGTAGACGAAGGAGGCGAAGCTGTAGAAAAAAGTTGAGGAGGCCTGAAGGGAATTGTGATGAGAAAAGAAGTGAAAGAAGCTTTGATGAGAGGTGAAGGAGAACGAGGAGAGGCGGGTAGTGAAGGAGAAGAAAGTTGCGGCGCACTCCGCAGCGACTCAGCGGGAGATGCGCTGGTCCAAAAGTCTGAGTGACATGGTCACACGTGCTGAGAAGGGGGAGAGCCCGAGTCAGTCTCCGAAGCGGGAGAAGGTTCGTTGAAAGAAAGAATTGGAGCGGTTGTGAAAAAGGACGAAGAGTAGTTTGCCGACGGATTACTTCCACTTGAGCAAGAGTGAGTCGTGATCGCGGTCGCCGAGCGGCCGTGATAAAAAGTCGATTAGGGATCGAAAGGACGAGTTGAATGAAAGGTCGATCAAGCACGAGATCCGCCAGAAGTTTTGACAGATGCTCGGTGAATGAAATGGGGATGGCGGCGCCTTTTCGCCGTTCAAAGGCAGCGGCAGAGGAAGCGACTCCAGCACGAGCCCGTGGAAGGTGTCGAATTCACAGCGAGAAATAGAGAAGCGCGAGAAGCGGGAGCGGGAGAAGCGGAAGAGTCGGGAATTAAAGAAAGCTTGGGAGTGAGAGATGTGAGCGCGCGAAGAGCGGAATGCAGATCGTTGAGAACGGCGCAAAAAGCGGGACGAGAAAGCCAAAATGCGGAGCAAGTGGAGCTACGGCCCAGGCGGCTCATCCATTGATGACTTCGGCGGCGACGGCGAGGCGGAGCCGAAGTGGAAAAGATTATCTAAAGCGCAGAAGGAGAAGTGATATCGCGAGTGAGATCGGGAGTCGGAGATCGAACATGATGTTCCACTTTGAGACAAAGGCAAGCTAGTTGATTGAGCTGTTGGCGATTCACCCGAAGCTGCGCAAGCTATAGCGAAACCTCCGATCAAGAAGACGAAACGCTCGTCAAAAGCAGTGGAAGTGTTGAAGGACACAGGATGAGAGGGCGTCGACGGCGGCAAGAAGCGCAGCAGGAAGTGAGACGTGAAGCTGAACAAAAAAGATGAGAACGTGAAGCGGCTGAAGTAGTAAAGACTTTTTGACTGTCCGTAGGTTTTTTGCAATATAATTGGAACCCCTTCAACGTATTAGAAATTTGTGCATGTTGTGCATGCAATCTCGTCGCTTGTAGTGTGATCTTGAGGCACTTTGAAAAAGAGTGTTGACTCGCTAATTCAACCTTAGCCGGAGTGCCTGTGCTGCCGGTACCTTATCTCCGGATTTAGGGCTAGAAATATTCAGCAATTTTGTCGTTTTATGTTGTAAAGTAGCCCCCGCGAATAGTAGAAGTTCCTTGCACTTGAGTGTAGCAGGATATCCTATGTGCCAGAGATTTGAGATAGGGCAAATGACACGCTATGCACTATTATGTGGCTTTGAACGTACAAATGTGCAGCTTGAAACCGTGACAACATACCGGGTGTAGCTTGAGTAATTGAGTAAAAGAAAATCTGTGGGCCCAGCCTAAAAGACAAGTCGAGCATTTTCATTTCAAGAACTGACGGATTTTCGAGCGCATCGTGCACGAAATACAAATACGTGGGAGGGGTCAATTTCATATAAAAAAAATCATACGGGCGATCCAAATGTCTTTACTAGGCTGAAGCTGAAGGAGGGCGTGCACGAGTCTTTCGACCTGAAGAACGCGATCGGCGGTCCGGGCGAGCACGAGCACGACGAGGATGAGGACAGTTCTGAGAACTCGGAGGATTACTGATAGAGGGTTATGAGCGGCCAGGACAAAGAGTCCGACGGCGACGACTTCCTGGACATGGCAGAGATTCCAAATACCAGCTCCGAAGAAATTTCGGAAGACGAGGAGGAGGTTAACGTCAGCCGGAAAAGTGAACCTGTGGAGGAAGAGGAGACGCCTGATGACGAGCCGTTGCCGCCACCTACTATCGAATCTGAAATCGAGGAAGAAGAATCTGAGGAGGAGCCCGAACCGGGGCTGCCGGTTGAGTATGAATTGGGGCCGGACGTGCGGGCGAAGATCGTTGGGTGAGAACAGTTCGGCGAGTACAACAACACCGAGGTGACGATCTTGAACTGGCACGAGGCGACGCAGCGCTGGGCGGTGCAGTTTGACAAGGACGGGAAAAAGTGATGAGTTGATGGGTAGAACCTGACGACGCGCTTCGTGACGCAGAACCCGAAGATTGATCCGGCGAAGCTGAAGTTCAAAGATGCAGAGAGCTGAGAAAACTGAGAGAGGAAGCTTTGAGTTTTGCAGACGCAGCAGATAAATAAGCAGGAGAAGATCAAAGAGAAGGAAGAGAAGGTGAAACAAATTGAGTAGCAGCTCGAAAAACGCAAAGCTGATATGGAAGCCCCTCCTGTAGATATAAACACGGGCAAGGCGGTGAACGAGGAGCAGCAGAAGGTGATTAAAGAACAGCGGAAGGCGATCGATGAAATCTGAGTGAAGAAGTGGGAGAAGAAGCTTGAGCTTTAGAGGAATGACCTGACGAAGGCGAAGGCGATCGGGATTTACTCATCGAGATTTTCGCAGACGCATGACGAGAAGAAAAATGGCACTCACGAGGGGCACCAGTGGCACAGCTATTGATATCACGGCGATGACAAGCACCCCCACTACGTTGGCGACGTGCTGTACCCACCGAACTACCACGAACCTAGGCCGCTCAAAGGCGATGGCTTGGATTCAAATTGATCCACCATCACTTCTCACACGGACATGGATTCGCGCGGCACGTGGCAGGACCACCCCGAACATCAAGTGTTCAACCGGTCGCAATTTGGGCACCTGGGCTTCGACGCGGGGGATCGCGTGTTGGTCGCTGGTATCGAGAAGCACGACGACCCTCTCAAAAAATATAATGGACACATCGGCGAGGTGGTCAGATTTGACGAGAAGATGCGCCGCTGGGTGGTGAAGATGACCAATCCTCAGACGAAGGAACCCAAACTTATCATCATCCGCGCAGCGCACTTAGTTGATTTAGATAGGATGGTGAAGCTCGCGTCCGATTTGCCGATCTCGTGAGAGCAGCGGAAGGAGTTGGAGTGAGCGAACGATGAGCGGGTGAAGAAGTGAGAAGATGACGCGATCATGAACAAGATCTGAGAGATGACCGAGGCATAGGCTGGGGACCACAACCTGTTCGAGGCTTTGCTGCGTAGGAAGGCGAACAAAGACCGGATGTGAGATGGGAAGCTGGACTTGCCGCTGCGGGACGGGCTGGCTTAGAAGGACCTCGTGAAGTAGAAAGCTGAGAAAGAAAAAATGAATAAAGATTTAGGAGACAAGTCGTCGTCTACTGTGACGAGCAGCGAGGGCGAGGACGAGGTTTCGAGCAGCACGTCGGAAGAAAGGTGAGAGCAAAAGAGAATCGAAGATGACCTGTTGAACGCCCAGATGATTTCTGATGATCAGGAGAGGATTGCGCGGGTCGAGGAGCTGAAGAAGAAAAAAAATTGAATTGCGCAATATTTGGACGAGCACCACAAGAACAAAAAATGAAATAGACATGAGAAGAAGAAGGCGGAGAAGAAATTTCCGCCCGGAAGTCGGGTGCGGCTGAAGGTGCAGAACGAAACTTACAAAAATACCGAAGGTACTGTCGAAGAGTATTCGATTGAGAACCACAAGTACCTAATCGCGCCCGACGTGAATCCGGACGAGCTGGTTGGTGTGGACGCTAAAAATCTTGTGCTCATCGAGCTGGTGCCGGGCTGACGGGTTATGATCCAAGGGCTGGAGAACCACCCGGAGTTCAATGGGACGCTGGCGACGATCCTGGCGTGGAACGAGGACAAGGAGGTTTTTGCGATCAAGATGGATCTCAATGACCAGCAGGTGGGGTTGCACCCGGAGAATTTGACGACTTCAACCACGGTCTGAGTAGGACATGCACAGTAGTACATCATCTTGGGGGTGGCCCTTGGGGTGGCCCCTGGGGTGGCCCTTGGGGTGACCTCCAGCTGTCAAATCCTAGCTGTTTCGCTTAGCAAAATTCGAGGGCTAGGAAATGGAAAATCTGGTGAAAAATGTGGTCTGCTGCCGCCTGTATTTGACGTGCGAAAAAGAATCAATATTGAGCTGCTGAGTAGGGCTAATTCAGTGTGTAAGGTCACTAGTTTTTATGCGCTGGATTGACATCATTGGCCTTCTGGATGTGTCCTCTCGCAGTGAAAATTGCGATCTCGATACTGCCATTGTCTAATCAAAAGACCCACTTTGGCAAAGCTCTGTCATCACTTTGATCCGGTTCATGAAGCCGGGGACGGGATGATAGTTTTGTGACGCCTTTATGACCTGTAGAGCACTACATTCGAATTAATGATTTATCAATGGAATTAGCTCAGATAAGACAGCTGAAGGTCACCCCTAGGGCCACCCCAGGGGCCGTGGCCACCCCAAGGGCCACCCCCACGATGATGTACTACTCTGCATATACTACTCAAACCGCCGCTAGAACGACCGACATCCAGAAGCCGATCGGTGAGTATCTGAAGAAGATGAAGTGAAAGGGCAAGGAGCCGCTGCCGGCGAAGGACAGGATTTTTCCCGAAGATAAACCTGTGCACTTGGACGCTGGGTCTGAAGGTTCTCACTCCTCCTCCTACGACAGCAGTGATCTCGACATTAACGCCAAAAAAGTTGACTCGATGAAAACCACTATTCGCTCGTGGTGAGGTAACACCGACAGCGACGATCCGACGCAGATCTACTACTTCAACAAGAAGGTGCGGGAGAAGCACCGGCGGCGGAAGTTCGAAAACGCAGAGATGCGCATGGAGCTGGACAGCATTGAGAAGAAGCACGTTGAGTTGTTGCAAGTTACCCAATTTCAAGCCGAAACCATAAATGAGCTGAAGTCCCAGTTGATGATGAGCCTTCCCGTCAGAAACTTCAAAGAAATTGGAAGATTTGAAATTGAAAAATTAGAGCACATGCTCGATGAGTGAAAGACTGAGATTGAGCAGAGCTATGAGCGGATACATTGATTGGAGAAGTACACGCATGAGCTGAAGGAGGAGAGGTACTACCTGGTCCAAATCCTCGCGAAATACGACGTCCAGCGCCTCATGTGAATGGGCCACCTGACGCACGCGACCGAGTGAGATTATTTTAGACTCGGTGTCATAAATCCTTGAAGATATCGGCCGCGCAAGAGGAAGGTGCACAAGATGTTCAAGTCGTACATTCAGGTGAAGAAGGCTGCGCTGAACCAGAAGAAGAAGGAGTGAATGCAGCGGAACAAGCACGTGAACAAGGTCATGTACACCACCGCGTAGCTTGGTACACCGTTTGCGCCCGGCGTTCGCGTGCGGGTCTTCGACGCGCAGAGCAAGTTTCCGCTGTACAACGAAACTGAGTGAACTTTGGTCACGTATGACGCGAACAACCACCGCTGGAAGGTACAGTTTGACTTGGATGGGAAGCAGTAGCACCTGCCGGAGAGCATCTTGACGAGCATTAACGTTTGACAAAGGGGCTATCAACATCTCATGGACAATAACGGGCTCATACTTAGAGGGTGAAACGAGGCAGGGGCGAAGCACGAGGCGTTCAAGACGGGGGTGCGGGTGAGGATCGAGGGTCTGACGGACAACGCTGAGCTCAATATGACTGAAGGTACAATTGTTGCGTACCAGAAGGATGACAACAGGTGGATGATAAGATCCGATTTGACGCACACAGTCGTGGGTATGCTGCCGCAGAACCTGACGACTTTGAATGTTGAACAACCTAAAGGGAAGGACGATCATATTCCGTTTGCGGTTGGGACGCGCGTGAAGCTCTAAAAGATGGAGTCCCTCCAAAATCAAGCGTGGAACGGCAAGACGGGCACCATTGTGGGCTTCGATACTTTTGAAAACAGGTGGAAGGTCAGAGTCGATGATTGATCGCAAACCATCATCGGCGTGCACACGTCGCACCTGACGCCGTTCACCTGGTGAGAGATGGAGAAGGACCGGCACGACTCGGAGTTTTGAGTTGCTTAAGCCTCAACCGACGAAATATTTTTTGAGAATTTTTACTGGTGAAAGCCCTCTCTGAGACTAACAAAAGCTCGATTTCTATAGGCCTATGTGGGGGACCCAAGCAGACTTGGTTTTTACCTCGCAAGTTAGCACCAGCAGGTCGTGCAACGCGTGCTGAATTGTTTAATAGAAAAGGCCTCATTAGTAATTGCCATTCTCCATTACATTTAGAATGACTTAGGACCCCGGCTGTCGACCAAAGTTAAAATTCTCATAAATTTTATGTCGGTGCTGCTCAACCTAGGTTTTGAGAGTACGAGGGCCAAAAGGCGGCGGAGATGAAGCATGCGCACAAACTTGTGCTTGATGCAGGCGTAGCTATTCCCGATATAGAGGAGGGCATGCGGGTGCAGATTGTTGGTGCGCACAAGATGCAGAAGTACAACAATACAAATGGTACGATCGTTGAAAATCTGCACAACGGCCGCTGGAAAGTCATCTTCGATCTAGACGGCAAAGTGGCTGGCATAAACGAGGCGAACTTGATGCCGCTGGATGTTGAGACCAAGTTATAGATTTTCCCGATCAAGCCCGGTTGCAAGGTGGAGACGCAGAAGCTGCTGAAGATGCCGCATCTAAATGGGAAGAAGGCTACGGTCATCAAGTTCGACGAGCACGACCAGCGCTGGCAGGTCGTTTTCGACCACGACGGCACCGTTGCTGGGCTGGAAGTCAGGGAGATGAAGGTGCTGACCGAAGGCTACCCGAAGAGTGCGCAGGATATTTTGACGGCGCAGGGGCAGGGGGCGCAGCAGAACAAGTTTAACATCGTGCATGAATTGACCGAGTGAGAGAAAAACACGAAGGCGGCGATGAGAAACCGCGTTGGAGAATTAAGAATGAGGTACGCGAAGCCGCGGAAGGACGGCACGTTCGACTTTCAGGAGAACAAGGTGCTGCAGGAGGAGTGGGACCGGTTTTACTCGGTCGGGGCGGATCCGTACAAGAACAACACGAACTGAAAGTGATGATTCAATCGTGGTTTTGGAGAAGGGGGCTTGCACGATCACCTGCAGAAGCCGCACGAGTACGAGGACACGGGGTACCCGGACATGCAGTACGCAGGTTATGTTTACTG
>Ga0099797_101141_pt1 | contig 12527 bp, 8 predicted proteins | sample Uncmet_Sort48C_1_FD_89871 | JGI IMG/M metagenome (GOLD analysis project Ga0099797, IMG submission 89871) | Marine eukaryotic communities from CALCOFI LINE 67, Pacific Ocean - C012_Sort48C_1 | ecosystem: Environmental > Aquatic > Marine > Oceanic | place: Pacific Ocean: Monterey Bay | collected... | reverse complement strand
ACGTCATGCTATTCTCACATTGTATGCATCACTGTAGTTTCGCGGATATGTTTAGAGGTCCCCTCTGTGCTCTCATGTGGGCGAGGGGCGCTCTAAGCTGTCCGGTATAAGCTGTAATCATCTGCCCCCATCGAGTGTACACCGTTCAAATCTTCAGAAATCCAAAGAGTACACATTAACTATAGTAACTAACTAATAGTGGGGGGTGTCGCTGCAGACCCCCGATAGAACCTGATGTGAGGGATTAAAAAATATAATACTTTTCTTATGAAGGCTCCTTTGTACACAATTTTCGAATCCATTTGTGTAGGGGACAGTGTGTAATATAGATTTCAGTATCCATTTGTAAATATTTTATAGACTTCCGTATCCAGTAGTCTAGGGAAACGCAACAAACGAGAAACACCAATATATTAGACTTCCGTATCAATTTGTGTGCATATACTAGCTGTGGCAGTTGGGGGGCATGAGGTGGTCGTTTTGGCGTCCTCGGAGGCCGGCCGAAGAGCGTCAGCAGAGAGACCTTATTGTCAGAAACAGGCGATTCAGAGTCACCGCGGCCATGCCGTTTGCTTCACCAAGGCATGAAACCCGGGGTGAGAAGAGAAATAACGGCTGCGTGTACCGCGAAGTTCAGGGCCTATGTCTTGGAAAAGCTAGCGAAAGCAGGGAAGACTGAGGCAGACTTAGCTGTTCAAGGGGATAACTTCATGGCGACAATTCGTAAAGACTTTCCAAGTTATAAGACTCGAGACCTGCTGAGGATTTACCACAACACCAACAAGGCCAACAGAGTTCAAGAACTTGAACTCGGAGCAGGTGGATCTTTTCGCAAGCAAGGTGAGCACTCAATCTTGCGACAACACACTGGCTTGGGGATCAGAGCTGTCAAGCCTGAGGCCAATAGGAAGTCAGCACTTCATAACATTTTCATGGAAGTCAAAGACAAATTTGAGGGATGGCGAGCAGCAGGTCATTATGTTGACCGGTTGGATCTTCTGAGTGAGTTTGAAACGAAACTCACGGAGCTAATCGCCAAGCTGACCCACAAAGCAAGCACGTCAGGTTCTATTCTTACGATCTCCGACACGAAGCTCCTCAATGCAGCTAATACACGATGGACGGCGCACCAAGCCAGTTCCAAACGCCAGGAAAAAACTGTCTTGCAAATGCAGAGGCTCTTTAAGGCTAGGCTTTTGAAGCCCAACAGGCTCATCGCTCTGACAATGGATCAGGAGAAGAGAAAAGTCCTAGAGGGCTGGTGGGCTTGGGACTATCTCCAATGGTTGGCAGCCTTCGCCCCGCTTGAGCTCCTCGGTGAGCATGTCATACAACCCTTGGAGTTCAGAGAAGGACTCAAGTCAGCTGTCATTTGCATGAGCGACCAGATGCCTTACTTCATCAAGCTCAAGCCTGGTAAGCAGATCTACGCGGATGGTGAGTATGCCAGCAAAAAGAGTTACATCAAGAATCAGGAGGCATATGCACCGGGGGGAGGTTCTCAGAAGAAAGAGACGTTAGTTGGTGAGGCAACGACGGCTCATTTGAGAGGAGAAAGCCATGGCACACAAGACAAATTCAGAATTACAGTAGATCTGGAGCAAGTGTGCTATGGGTGGTTCAACGACAACGAAGAACCTAAGGCTGGCTGGGGCATCACCTCAATCATCATGACAGGTGCTCACTTCAGAGAGCACAACGTCGCGACACACGATGGTCGCCACTTCTGGCTAGAAGATGAGAGCTTCGTCGTAGACGGGAAGCAGGTGACCCGGAAAAAAGGCGACCCAGTTCCGGGTGGTTTGGGTTCAGCTATTCTCAAATTTAGGTCTGAGAACCCTGAGCTCTTTAAGAGAATGAAGGACAACCTGATCAGATTCTACCAACAACCAGCTGCCTTTGAGGATGCAGTCATCACGAAATGGAAAATAAAAGAACAACAACGCGTACACGGCATCACCCTCAGCCTCAAGGACATGTTCACCGGTGGTTTGAGCGAATCCGCGAGAGATGAAATGTGCCTATGTCTTGGGACCCCAAAGATATACACCACCACCGGGTTGGGGCATAGAAAAAATAGGGAAATGGCTGGTGTGGACGATTTGGTGGTGTATATGCAAACTGCTGTAAAATACAACACTTTCTATATACACAAACCCGGGGGCGCGAAGCGCCCCCGGGGTGGTGTATATACAAACTGCTGTATTTCACCACCAAATCGTCCACACCAGCAATTTCCATATTTTTTCTAGGCCCCAACCCGGTGGTGGTGTATATCTTTGGGGTCCCAATATGTCAGCAGCTGGGTGAGTTCATAAGGTCAAGTTCAGCCCCATCTCACCGCCCCGTTATAGTTAGTTAATTATTTAACAGTTGACTACATGAAAATCCAAAAAATATATATGTCATGGATTTTCCAAAGCAACCCATAGACTTCTTAAGGAGATGTATAGATTCCCAAAGGAATTAGTTACATAGAAATGCAAAGGGAAAACAATAAATTTAAATGAACGTATGTATTTTTTAAGGAAATGTATAGATTTATGAAAGGAAATCATTGCTCCTTTGAGAAATACTTATTCTAATAGTTAACTATTAACGTTAAAGCAATGTTCAGATTGTCACATCAATCATGAAGAGTTCGTCAGAAAATCTATAAATTTCATATGATTTCTTATGGGAACCTTTAGATTTCTTATTGAAACCTTAACCTTGCTTAAAGATTTCTACAGATTCTTTAACGGACCCTTCAGATTTCTTGGGGACATCTATAAATTTATTTCAGAAGCATGATCATCAATTTCGGTGCGGATGCCATCAGGGGGGGTGGGTGCGCACCCCCGATAGAAGTTGGCGTGGGGGGGTGCCCAGGAGGCTCGAAACACATTAAGTTTTGACTATCAACTCTTAATGGAAAACAGCATATTTTTTGGACATTAATTAATCGTAGGAGTTATCTAACTTAACTTGTTAGGTAAGGAAGCCCCTGTCTTCTTAAGAAACTCTATACATTTGCTTAGGGGATCTTTCAAGATAATGTAAGGATGCTTTTTACAACATCAGGGGGAAAGTTACCTCGATTCAGCAAGTGGCTGACACCCACATCATTCGCCCGGTGAAGATCAAGACACAAAGAGTACACGCCAAGCTCCGCAGAGAGCTAATCAGCTTGGCTGAGCTGGAGGGTACTCGCGCGATCTTCAAATGTGGGGTGTACGAGATAATGCGAACGATCGCTGAGGTCATCGACGAGATAAAACCTGAGTTTGAAGGCGAGAAACAACGCATGTTGAAAGCCATGGTTCAGAATGGCTGGATGGAGATGAGACCCAATCTGAGCTCCCAAAAAATGGAAAAAACCGCAGGGCAGCCCTGGAAAGAGGGCATGAAGGTTGGGTCCCATAGGCTTAAGCAGCAGTGGTTTGACGAGCGCTTTGACCATCTGAATGAGGATGGCTTTCCGGACATTACAAAGCTTAAGCTTTACAAGGCAGGTGAAATGAATCCAGATGCAGAATACACATGTTTAGCTGACAAAGGGGAGAAAAAAGATCTCGCGGTTTGGAGAGAGATGGCGGAGAGTGGTTTATTGTCCAAGGATCAGCTCAAAGAACTTCAGGAAGAACCTTGGTTCGAGTGGGAACTTGATAGTTTCCAAGGCGTCGAGGGTCTGAAAGAGTACAAGGACCTGATGATGACTCCGAAACAGCAGAGAATTGCAAAAGGCATAGATCCGCAGTTGACGTCCCAGCGAACGGATAAAAAACGTACAGCGAAAAGGATGCTCAAGTATAAGAAATCAGCGCTTCTGAACATTCCCAGGAGGAAAAAAGTCATCGCTGAGATGAAGCAGTTGCGAGAGGATGGCTACAGTGTGGAACAGATTTCTGCTCATGTTTTGCCAGTGAGCGTTGGTAGAAATAAAAAATCTGCTAAGAAAATCAGGGCAAGCTTGTCTGAGAGGCTCAAGACGCAAAAGGAGGCTAAGAAGGAAAATGACAAGGATACCAATAAGGTCATGTTATTTCAATTTCGATCACCGCCATATCAGGGAAAGGGGCTTCATTACGAATCTCAAAAAAGGTTACAGTTTTCCTATGGGACCAATAATGACAAGATCTTGATTGTCTGAAGATTGTGTCTGAATCTGAAACCCGCCAAGGAAATTCATAGAGTTCGTAAGGAACACTATAGATTTTGTGAGAACTAACTATGTATCGTTGTGTTAAGGGACCTGAGCGGTGGCCGACAGGCCGGTACACTGATTGTTCAGAAATTAGTTATAACAAAGTTGGTTTTCTTCAAGGAGTCATTCAATAAACCTTATCCAATTCAAACAGGTCACAGAGTGGGAGGCAGATCGTATGAGGAAGTTCTTCAGAGTCGAAATTGAGGACAAGGAGAATTGGCGGCACATCGGTTTTGTAGGCAGTTGCATTGAAGCGGATGAGGACGCAAAGACGCTGAAACTCATGAGTGACCACGAAGCGATTACTGTCCCGGACGACATTTGCAAGTTACGGAGTCTGAGGGAAACAGAAAGCATCCGACCATACGCAACTTTTACACGTGTCGCATTTGACAGAAAGGTGGAAATGCTGCATCTATACGGATATTGGGACCACGAGGCATCTTTCGCCATAGAGAGCGTCCGTTGCAAGACATCTCCCGGAAGCCTTTTGTGCCAAATATTCCAAACTTTATTCCGCTATTAATTAATTAGTGAACATGGCGTCGCTTGGTATCGGTATAAAACGCATCAGCGTCAATTATGGAGTAGCGTAGACAGGCATGGTTTAGATTGAAGAAATAAGACATACAAAGAGGGCGGCGGCTGAAAGCAGAAAACCCGCTATAGTTATTTCTTCAACCTAAAGCATGTCTGGCTACACATGTTAACTTAATATAACTAGCGGAATAAAGTTAAGAATATTTGACACAACCGCATACCGGGAGGTGCCATATAACTAAGGTCACACCCTTCAAACCAGGAAGACTTGATGATTCCCATCTGAGGATGTGGAACGTTGTTCTTCAGACCACTTTCCCTGAAGTTCGCTACTTCTTCTGTGAGCCACAAGTTTTCCTGAGGCCTCTTCACGACCAGCATCAGGAGTCAGACGCGCTGAGTACTCTTCGAGACAACCTGAAGCTGGCGGCGCAAGAAACACAATTGATCCTCGCGCCACTTCACTGCCCCGAATCTGAGCTCCACCCGATGGGTCATTGGACCCTACTTGCAATCGAGACAAAAGATCACACAAATCCTGCAGTCCGATACTACGAAGGCCTCGACAAAATGAACGAGGTTTGCTTGGACAAGGCTGTCAAGCTCTGCGACTTGCTCAATATCCCGGAGAACTTGGTGCAACAGACCAACCACTTCAGGCAAATACAAGACGAGTGCACAGAAGTGGCCATGCACTACATGGAAAAGGAGGTGAGAAACCTTGCTGGAGAGAGTTTTGGAGCAGTTAAGACGTTGCATCCCAATCAAAAAAGGCTTCAGCGTCTCTGCCTGTCTCGTTATTGCGAGAACCTCGAGAAAGCTAGAATGCAGTGGTATGACAACGAAGTTCAAGCAGTCCAGAAAAAGAAAAGCTTAAACAAGTGGATTGAAAACAAATTAGGCAAGGATCAAGTGATCCAGTTAGACCTGCTGAGATTCAAACAGATTGCAGACAAGACGGCTGAGATGTCGCAAAAGCACCAAGGCTTAGTGGGTTTCGACTTGCCAAAGCCTGAGCCCAAGCCCAAGAGCAAGGCGAAACCCAAGGCAGAGATAGCCTTGCCAGGGAGCCCAAGCGCCGATGTGAGCGGTTCCTTCGGCGAAAAGCCTGAGCAAGAGGAGCAGTCCGCGCAGCAGTCTGGATGCGACCCAGCGGCGGAAACCACTGCAAAAGAGCTTCAGGACTTGCAAGACCAAGTTGCTAAGGCTGAGGCAGAATCTCTCAAAGCAACAGATGCAGAGCCGACAAAAGAGGTGAAAGAATGTGATCCGCAGTTGATAGACGAGATGCAAGCTATGCTGGACAAAACCGAGAGAAAATTCTCCGAGTGGGCACAGGCACTAACCAAGGAGCAGAGAAAGATGATCGTGGATAACATTTTGGAGAAATCTGAGCATTACAATGAAATCAAAACTTATCTTCTTTATGTGGGAATGCATCAGGTAATTCGTGGCTGCCCGAAGTGCAGATTCGGTAGTGGCTGCGAGAAGTGCTGGCTTGAGAAAGCGGAAATCTACGCCATCAGACATGGAAAAACACCGCAATGGTGGATCAGAAAGCAGAAAGTGCACAGGGGCACCATGTAACAATTGCAAAAGCATTTTTACATAGGCAACTATCGGGGGTTTGTCTTATGGCCCCAAGTCTGCTCAGATGCGGTGGTCGGCTAACGAAGTTAATCCCAATATGCTAAATTGCACGGTGTACCCAGTGCAATTTCTGTTTTAATAGTATCGGTTCTGCTCCTGGAACTTGTTAGCATATCACATATTGTTGTATGGTCGAGATGCCTTACATTGGGGGTTGGGCGATGTAACACATGGTTGTTGGTTAATTTGGAAAACGGTTCGGGTTGCTATCTGGGAGAGAGTGTAACGCCTGAGGGTTCGACTTAGATTTCTTGATGAAATCATCGGATCAGGCACTCTCGGTGCGGATTCCATTGGGGGGGTTCGGTGCAGTCCCCGATAGAACTTGGCGTGGGGGGTCCATCAGGAAGCTCAAAAATATTGCATTTTCTAACATTACATGTCAATCAAAATCAGCGGGTTTGGTGGAAGGTAAACTTTATTCAAAACAACATTCACATCTGCCAACAATTGTTTCAAAACACTAACCAAATTGTTATAATTAACCTTTAGAACACTTGCTTCAAAACAACATTAACAACACCAACAGCCGGCGGCGAATTGGTGAATGGATACATCTAAAATTCAGGTGAAAATAAGATTCCAAGAGTGTTACAAGGTAGTAGACGCTTCCGCTACAACAGATTCATGAAGATGGATTTAGAAAGCCGTGGCCTTTCATACAGAAATCTATAGATGTCATTGTGAAAAAGTTGCAATTTTACATTCCTGTAGATTTCACAATTGCAGGATCACATTCTCTAAAGAATTAGTTAACTTACATCAGTTGCATTAGAAACTCGATGGTGTGTATGAAGACGTTGTATATACGGGCTTGTGAAACCTTGGGTGTCCAGTCGGAAATCTATACGTGTCTTCAATCAGGCTTTAGATTTCCTGACAAACTAGTTAACTATATAACTAGATTTGCAAATCGGTAAGGGAGTCATCGATTTTTAAGGATCTCATTGGAAGTGTCAATATGTTTTTTTGGTTTCGTCGTCCTGTAGAGATTTGGACCCAGTATAGTTAACAACTCTGTAAAAGCCACAGGCCAATGCAATAAGTAACATAATGCTGTATTGTACATAGGCAGCTATTTGGGATTTGTCGTATGGTCTCCAAGTCTGCTCAGATGCGGTGGCCGGCTAATCCCAATATGCTGTTCTCACATTGTATTCACCACTGTAGTTTCACGGATTTGTTTAGGGGTCCCCTCTGTGCTCTCAGGTGAGCGAGGGGCGCTCTAAGCCGTCCGTTTATAGTCCGGTATAAGCTGTAACAATATGCCACCATCGAGTGTACCCAATTCAATATTATTGGTTTTGATCCTGGAACTTATTAGCATATCACATAACGTTATTGTTGTATTGTCGAGATGCTTACGTCGGAGGTTGGGGAATATAAGTTAATACATGGTTGTTAATTTGGAAAACGGTTCGGACTGCTATCCGGGAGAGAGTGTAACGCCAGAGGCTTCGGCTTAGATTTCTTGATGAAATCATCAGATTAATCCATTCCGGTGCGGATTCCATTAGGGGGGGGGTCGGTGCAGTCCCCCAATAGAACCCGACGTGAGGGGTCCATGAGGAAGCTCAAAAATATTGCAGTTTCTAAAATTACGTTTTAGTTAAAAACAGCTGGATCGGTGGAAGGTAAACTTTACTCAATTTAACTAACTAACTAGTTCGGGGTAGGTGGGTTTCATTCCGAGGCTGGGGCCAGGCGGTGAACGGGATGGCCTCGGTGCTAGTACACACCTTAAGGATAAAGTTATTTAGTTTATGATTTTCGTACAGATGAAATCTAGAGACCCATCTCGGTGCGGATTCTAAAGTTATTAAGGGGGCGGTGCAAACGCCTGCTTTTCTTACCAATAGCACCCAGCAACACATATACAGACTGTTTTGGGTGAGGGGGATGAGGGAAAGGGGAGGGGAGGGCAAATGCTGTAAAACAACATTCACAATTGCTAACAATGGTAACAAAACACTAACCAAATTAACTAATTAAGTTTTAAAACAATTCCTTCAAAACAACATTAACTACACCAAAAGCCGGCAGCGCATGGGCGAATGGACATATATATATATATATATATATATAGTCGGGTGGAAATATGATTCCCACAGTGTTGTTACAAGGAAGTGATGGCTTTTTCAGATTATCACCACAGCAGGACTGAGGAAGGGTGCCTTAGAAAGCCGATGAATTTCACACAGAAATCTATAGATTCCATTAAGAAACACAACAAATTGATTAAGGAAATCTATAATATATATATATATTTCTTAAGCTCATCTAGGGGTTTCTTCAGGGGTCAGGGCCTAGGGTTTGTCACGGAAATCATTCGACGTCTTTATGAAATCTAGAGATTTGCATTGATCTCCTCTAAGTGTTCCTGCCAATAGCGACCTTTATCGCCAAACACCTGAATTCCTGTGTGTTCATCTTCAGTTAACTTCATCTTTAGTTAATTTTTGATTGTTAAGTTGCATTTGAAACTGGGCGGCCCCGGGGCCGTCCGTGGTCTTTCGTTCGATGGGGCCTCCGGGCCCCTGGGGGTGTCGGCCCCCTCCGCGCGGCCGTTGGCAGCCCTTGCTTATTCCGGACTCCCGGCCTTTCGATTAACATATCCCCAGTTGGGATTTGTCTTATGGCCTCCAAGTCTGCTCAGATGCGGTGGTTGGCTAATCCCAATATTTTTTTTGATAACCACAGACACAACTTCCTGCAGATGGTGGTCACACAAGTTTCAGTTGTGAACTGCTCTGTTGCAACCTTCGTGAGGACCCCGAATCGCCAAGTCAGCAAACCACTTCGGTAAGTCATAATGATTTCTCGAAGTGCAGAGGAACTGCCAGTTATCTGGACAAATGGCACCGATCGACCATGATCCACCTGGGCACTGACACAACGGCGATGTTTTTCAGCAATGCCGACTGGTGGGAAACAGCGAAAGCCAGCGACGAAGTTCTGGTGCTAAACCCTAGTGGATTATGCTGCCAGCCTCTTCAAGCGAGCATGAGTTGTTGTGGCTTCGAGTGTCTGTCATGACCCGCGTCTCTTTGGTTAGCAGATGTCAACGTTAAGTTAGTTAACTAAGTTACTTCGTCGTGGTATAGGCTTCTGAAGGGAATCTGTAAGTTTCTTAAGGATGCCTACAGGTTTTTTTATGAGAGATGTAACACAGGGCTAGGGTTGCGAATTTTGTTTTCTTGGTGGCAGATTCTTTGTGTAATTCGATTGGGGGGGGGTTCGGTGCACCCCCCAATAGAAGGGAACGTGGGGGGTCTATCAAGAAGCTCAAACATATTGCATTTCTAAGACAAAGCTATAATTAAAAATTAATGGTTTGAAGCAGTCTGATTTTCGAATGTTCTTTTGGGTTCAAAGACTTTCTTTTAAGGGAACAAGGAAGTAAGTGGTAACCAGTCAAGTGAACACGGGGAAGAACAACCTTCAGCGTCGAAAGTTGACAAGTTCAATTTGGGAAATGCCATAAATAAAGTGCATATGCAAGCGCCACATGCACAATAGCTGTCTCGCATGCACATTGCAGCTTCTCGATTCCTCGAGGGCCTTGTGGGAAACAGCGAAGTGGTTCTGGATGGTTCTATATTGGTGTACCTCGGCAAGTTAGACTGCTCTCAAGTGGCATGGACATACCGGGCACACAGTGAAAAGATCAGTTGTAGATCACACATAAGCACAGATACATGTGACAATCATTAGCATAGTCGGTCATAAGCACAGATACACGTGAAAACATATATGTAGGTTAGATGACAAGGCTTCTTCATGATTTTAGTCATCTGAAACATCTTCAAGCGCCGCTCCAGTAGTAACTATATGCGTTGGCACCTCGAGACCCGTGCAAATGATTTTTACACGCATCAACTCAGCTTGGGGGGGACAACCCACGCTCTTCCATTGCGTTCATGCAAGCCGCACGCTCTTGCATCGCGTGTCAATGGGTAGTATTTGGCGAATCATCGGGCCTCAAGTTGGGCTTTCAAGCTTTCAAGTATATGTCATAACCATCCCCACAGCACTCCGGCTGACCCCAGAGACCTAGAGGATCATGACCCAGAGGATCATGACCACAGGTCTTATGTCCGCTCATTGACAGACACAAACTAACTAACTATTGGAAAATGATAGTGTCAATCTGGCCTACCACAAACGGCCAGTGCTCTTGAGCTTCTTTTTCCATGGTTTGTCGTATGCGCAGAGGATCTTGAGGTTACGTTCTGTGTTGCAAGGATAGAGGTTACGATCTTGAGGTCGCATGCCAGGAGCAGCCATCACTTTTATCCAAAGCACACATGCGAAGCAAGGCCTTATCTCTTGGGATCGCGACGCCAAGCGCTTTTAGCTGATGGCAGCATAATGGATCGCTACAGCGCACTCGACACCTGCTTGTTGTGACCAAAATGCAGTGACGACTTCGGTAGTGACGTGGAGTCTGCCCAAGGTAAAGAAAATCATGGGCATTGACCAAGTAGTTAAGTCAGTCAACGTGTGGACCAAACACTGTTCTCTGTCATCCTCACGTGACAGAAACCGAGCATACACGGTCTTGTCCTCCCCTGGACGAATTGCTTCAGCACATCAGCATGGACTGCATGCAACGCATGCACATCGTTTCTTCTCGATTCCTCGAGGGCCTTGCAGTAGGCTTCCTCTTCGCCAACATCCATTTTCGCTCCCCTTTCACAATGTTAAAGTTACTTTATGAAAGTAAGTTAACTAACCAGTTTGAAGACACAACCCGGGCTTGGCTTTTCTCTTTAATTTTGCTTTTGAAACTGGGCGGCCCGGGGCCGCCCGTGGTCTTTCGTTCGATGGGGCATCCGGGCCCATGGGGGTGTCGGCCCCCTCCGCGCGGCCGTTGGCCGCCCTTGGTTATTCCGGGCTCCCGGCCATTCGATTATCCTCAATTGGGATTTGTCTTATGGCCTCCAAGTCTGCTCAGATGCGGTTTGCTACGGCGCAGCGGCGTGCACTGCCGGAGTGGTTTGCTGACTTGGCGATTCGCCAACAAGTCAAAGTCCTGCATGACCACCATCTGCTGGAAGTTGTGTCGGTTGTTGCCAAAAAAAAGGTTCATCACGGCGGCACCGGGCAGAGCTGTTCTTTGCAGGGATGGGGGTCGACAAGACTGTCATGGCTGCTCATGCCGAGCTGTCCTGGCATCTGCAGTCAACGTTTGTTACAAGCCACAGCTCTCATGCACCTGGCTTCATTACACCAACTGCCTGGTTACAAGACCGGAGCCAAGGGATCCACCACACTTGGGCTCTCCGTAAGCGATTCCTCCAACTGCTGAATTCGGTGATGGCGGGCATTGTCTTCATTTTGATATTGCTCCAATGCTTCTAGATTGACTCGCATGCACATCGTTCTGACGACAAATATGAAGGATGCTCTGACGACAAATCTACTCCGGATCGGTGGGTCGCTCCAACCATACACTTTGGATGAAGAATGGTGTTATTATCTATGTGTCACCTGTGTCACCGGCACCTATGTGTGTCACATGTGTCAACAACTACGCCACAACTACGCCAAGCGTACATTCGCAACACAGGCTGTACCATTCATTGCAGAAGACATTGCAGAACCGAGCGAACCATGACGGAATTCTCAGCTTGCTTTTCGCTTTGGGCAGATCTGTTCTAGAATACGATTTACTGACGCAGTAATCCAGATTGGTGAACATACCTATTCCGTATAACATATATAGTTAACTTGATCCGAGAAAATCTAAAAAACAACATAGTGCTCACAACAATTCAGTTTTAATGAACACTTTATGCTTATCAATGCAATATTTTTGAGCTTCTTGATGAACCCCCCACGTTCCGTTCTATCAGGGTGGATGCACCGAACCCCCCCTAGTCGAATGCACCAATATTCGGAAACCAAAGAACATACAACAACAGACAAATTAACGTTACAAACAAGCAAAGCAAAGGTTGCCAGCGCATTTGCACGAGACTTGCTTGTATTGCATCAAAAGCCGTCACCTTGACCGTAAGCGCTTTCATAGCTTGATGTATTCTGAAATGTCTCGGCCTCTTGCCACCATGCAGCATCCAGACTTGTCGGTCATGTCAGAGCCAGATCTCCACACCCATCCACTTTCAGATGCTGATGCTGTCGG
>Ga0099797_101444_pt1 | contig 12539 bp, 17 predicted proteins | sample Uncmet_Sort48C_1_FD_89871 | JGI IMG/M metagenome (GOLD analysis project Ga0099797, IMG submission 89871) | Marine eukaryotic communities from CALCOFI LINE 67, Pacific Ocean - C012_Sort48C_1 | ecosystem: Environmental > Aquatic > Marine > Oceanic | place: Pacific Ocean: Monterey Bay | collected... | reverse complement strand
AGAACAAGGTTAATAAATATATAAGGAATATAAGGAAAGAATTAAGAAACTTCATAACGGAGATATGGAAGCTGAGAATAGAGATACTGGAAGCAAGAGCTATGTGTCCACAACAACAGCAAGAACCAGAGACACAAACACAAGAAAGCCAAACATACAGAGACCGAAGCATATTAGAAATGATGCAGGGATACACATATAGAACACCAAGAACCAAACGGAAAAGGGAAGAAACGGAAATGGGAAACGTGCAGGCACCACAGATTCAATTAAAGCTGGCAGACTTAATGGACACACCAACTGAGGCAGGTAACGAGAGAGAGGAGAGGAAAAAAGGCAAACAGGAACAAGGAAACAAACGATCAACACAAAGTGTAAACAGTGCAACCTACAGACAATGATGGGAAACAAGGGAAGGAAGGAAAACAGCGGAAAATACAACAGAGAAATGAAGAGGGCAGAGAAGGAAGAAAGAGGAACAAAGAAAAGGAAGAAACAGAAGAACAAGAAAGTAGGTAAGAAGAAGAAGACAGAACAAACGGGAATAGAAGGCCGCATAGAAGCAAAAACAAAGCGACCAAAGGCACAATATATACATGACACACAAGTGGATATAGACGGCAAACAGGTTAACCAAGTGATTGGTAAACATAGATATAAAAACAGCACATTCGGAATAAAAGATTTACGATACTTCATGGAACGTGGGTATATAAGAATAAAGAAAGAAGAAGGAAAGAGAGGAAAGGAGGAGGAAGACTCGGAGGAAGAAGAGGAAGGTGAAGGAACAGAAACAGAAGAGGGAGCAAAAGGAGAAGAAGAAGAAGAGGAACAAAGCGCAGCAGGGGAAACAACAACACAGCAGGAAACAACAACACAGAACAGACACAGGGTGGAAAGGCACATAAAAAACTAAAATATAAAATCCCACCACTAAGGCCCTTACCACCCAATGTGAGATATGTGCAAGTAGCAAGGAAAACCCAAGGGCCGCTAACAGAACAAGAACAAACGCAACTAGAGAGACTTAGGGGGGGACTGCCAAGTCTGATAACAAGAGTAAGACAACAAGGTAAAATGAATAACAAGAACAGGGAACGCATAGCGCTGGTGAGAGCGAGAATAGCGGAACTGGAAGATGGGGAATTTGAATACGGACCGTATATAGAAAACACAACAACACAAACCAGAAAGAAGAAAGGGCAGAGTAGGGAACGAAAAGGGGAAGAAGAGGAAACAGAGGGAACAGAAGGGGAAACGCAGGAACACAAAAGCAAAGCAATACAAATGACAACAACACAAACACAAACACACGAAAGAGAAAAGGAACAACGAGGAGACAGAGGAAAATAGGAAAGAGGAACAAGGCAAGGAGTATGCAAAAACAACAGAGGCGAGGAGAACCAGGCACAAGTGAGAATGAACAAGCGCAGGAGAGAGATAATCGAACAACAACCGCAGCATGAAAATAAAAAGAAGAAAGAATTAAAAAAAAACAAGAAGAAGAAGGGAAAACGCAGAATAAAAGCAGCGGAAGAAACAGAGGTAAAAAATACTTAGGTGAAAACTTCAAGAGGGCAGGGTAGTGCTGGTGGTGTAAATCCCCACAGGGCAAGTTGAGGAGTCCTGCTAAGTTCATTTAGGGGGGGGTTAGAGTAGAATGCTAGTGGTGAAAATCCCCACAACACAGCGGGTTGAGGAGTCCCGAAGCAATGGAAACTGTCACCTATAGTTATAAGGTGAGGATCCTGTACTCCCATTGCTAAATATATAAGTTGAGCAGCACAGTGCCTGGCCCAGGATTTGTCGGTGAGACTGCACCATGCGGCATGCGGGGCAGTCGACAAACGACCCAAGAGACAAACGCTATCGGGAAGGTATAGCCATAGACAGCACGCAACATCCCCCTGCACTAGGCGGGGGGGAAGCAGCACGCAGCTGCCCCGTGCGGGGCAGCAAACAACTGCCCCGTGCGGGGCAGTTGCAAGCCCCCAGAGCCACAGCGGGACACACAGTGTCCTGGGACTGGCACCCTGGGGGTCGCGGGCAGTAGAGTAGCGCGGGTGAGTTAACGGCGGGAGATAGCCGGCCTTGCTTCGCAAGACAGCATTAGGCATTATATCTTTAATAGACATTACATTACATTACTGCAAGGCACGCCACCCTGGTACTCTCGGTCCCTTCGACAGTACGCAGGCGAACCCCAAAGGAACCCTGCACATCGGGGAAGTCCCCCCCCCGGTGTTTCGCACATGCTGAATGGTTTCTGCGCCATTACACTGTTGTAGATGTTGCAGGGAAACTGCCCCTCTGGTGTGTCTGAGATGAAAAGGCACATGGCAGGGTACGCAAGTACAGTCCCCCCTGCGTTGTCTTTGAAGGTGAAGCCACCATTCTCCTGCGCTGCTCGTACAGGGGCAAAAATTTCGTACAGAAGATCGTGTGTCAATTTGCGTTTGTACCTTCCGTACGCGACCTTCCCTTTGTGTGTGAAGGAACCACCAAGGTCGGGCCAGAGGCACACGTTCTTTTTCGAGTCCAGGTTGTGCTGCATGTCGACACTGTGGTTCCCTATGCTCATGAGGCATGGATTGGAAGTGTGATTGCCGTTCGCGCTAAGCCAGGTTCCGTCCAGGTACATGCTGATAGGGACGACGATGGCACCCTTGAAACGCAACGAAACGCGACGAAACGTGACGATGACGTTACAAAACGTGACGATGAACGCGACAAAACGTGACGACAGTACTCACGGGCGCTTTGATTGCCACTTCCGCTTCGGTTTTCTCCCACCACCGTGCTGTATTGAGCTCGCTTACTTGCCGTTGGTCGCCGACCATCACTTTCTTGAAATGCGTCATGAATCCCTTTTTCAAGTTCGGATCATTGTATAGTTTGACAGCCAACCACAGCAGGTCCACGTACTCCACCTTCAAATGTAACAAAACGTGACTCTCACAGTGAAGAAACGTGACGTTCAGTACGGACCTTCACTTCAGGCACCGCACCGTCGACCTCGGGTGGTGTTGTGGCCTCAAAAGTGCGAATATGCGGCTCATCACCTGTCAAGGTTTCCCTAGCCATTTTTCAGCACGCCGCCTGAAATCCTCCCGTACAGGCTGATGCAAATGCCGGTTGGGGAACCTTGAATGTGGCCAAACGTGACGCTCACAAGGTGAAGAAAAGCGACGTAACGTGACATCGTACTTCATAATTTTTCGCATCTGCTCTGTGCTGAATCCGCCTCCTACTTGCAGATGAACAAGCTCCACTTCCGCCCTCGCTAACCCTGCTGGGTGTTGGACTGGCCCTTGCTCATAAAACATTTCACCAAGGTCCCGTTCCCTTTCGTCTTCTGATGACGAGGCTCCTGTCGTGATAAAACGTGACCTTGAGCGTCGCAATCACCGTGACAAAACGCGACGTTAGCTTCAACGCACCGTCGACTTGAGGCTCGTGTGCCGGTTGGTGCGTGCGTTGTCTCTTTTGATTCAACTTGCATCTTCCAACGTGGGCTTCCCACCTTTGGAACTGCCCAAATGTGGCTGCGAGATTGCAATGGCGGCATTTGTACACTTTCTTCAACTTCGGCATGTCAGATCGAGATTCCCTGCGCGACGAAACGCGACGAAACGTAACAAAACACCAAGCTACCTCCAAGTACACACGCCTTTTGGAAGTACCTAGCCTAGGCACGTACCTCCAAGTACACATGCTGGTTAGAGGTACCTTAGCCTAGACTCGTACCTCCAAGTACACATGCTGGTTAGAGGTACCTTAGCCTAGACACGTACCTCCAAGTGCACATTGCAGTAAGAGGAACCTTAGCCTAGGCACGTACCTCCAAGTACACATTGTAGTAAGAGGTACCTTAGCCTAGGCACATACCTCCAAGTGCACATTGTAGTAAGAGGTACCTTCCACGTGACAAAACGCAACGACAGGAGGGGATACACTAACGAACTAAAAACCACAACATAAAACGGCAATAAAAAGCCAGAGTATTGGCCCAAATGATGCATTCAAATCTTTCTCACGATTCTGTGATCTTCCATTGGCCGCTTCAGAAAGATTTGTGACCACCAGGCACACAACTTGACGCCCAGTGTCACGCAACGTGGCGATCTCCCACAATAATAAAACAACTTTTTCAAAACCCGTTGCATACAAGCACTCTGTGCGGATGGCACGAACGCCAGCCAAGAAGACCAAGAAGTCGGCCGACCCCACCCTCGACGACGACGCTGCTGCGGAAGAATCTGAGGATGAGGTCGGGCTGTTACTGCAGCTCCCTCCCAATGAAGATTCTTTCTAGGTCTCAACCAGAGACGCCTTCCGCAGCAAAACAGCACAAGGACGATTCTTCATCCGGAAACCAAAGGTAGAGGCCAACGCAGCAGTCATCCTCGCAAGGCTCCATAATGGGCACCTCAGAGACGAGAAAGGCTTCAAGCGACAGTTCAAGAGGGCTTTTCGCAGCATGGGCTTCAAAACCCACCAGGAACACCAAGAAGTCCAGATCGCAGCTTCTCGTTTCAAGATACTCCGAGTTCCTCTCCACCATCGTCACGTCAATCAAAAAGTGGCACGAATACAAGACCAGCGTCCACGACCCTGATGAAGCCCAGTCCGCCTTCGAAGCCTTCGTCCTCGTCAGCAGGGTGAGATTTACGGAAAGCACCTCCGAATTAATGTTCAAGCCTGGAGGCTTGTTTACCCACCTCACGGAAGCCCAGGCTATGGAGAACTTGAAGCAAGCACACAAGGTACGTTTTTGGTGTTTCACAAAAATTACAATAATCTAATTGATGCAATTTTTCCTGTAGGATGCTGTCAGGTTAGAAATAATTGTGGACTTGCTTCACAACCCCCCCGAAAAAGGCCGCCCCTTTGTTGACGGCGACATGTACGTCCACTACGCCATCTTCGCGGCGCACTTCGGCGAGCCGAACGTCGAGGCAAGGATGCATGCCCTCAAACAGTTAAGTGCTGGGATTCCATTATTCAAACTTGCCCCCAGCCTAACTGACCGTGCGTGGCTGTGCCTAGTGTACGTCACCTTCTGCGCAAATCTGAGCTCCATATCAAGCGAAAAGGGCTGGTACTACAGCAACATCATCGCAGGAAGGATCAATCACGTAGAAGGATGGATGGGGGTCGAAGGCAAGATGATACGGAAACACGAGCAAGCAACAGATGCGATCACCAAGGCGCTGAAGCCACTAGAAGAGTCCATGGATTCCTACACAGCGGGCGACGAAGATGGGGATGGTAACCAAGACACGGACAGCGAAGACAGCGGCTGCTGAACATGACGAAACGTCACGAAACGTCACGAAACGTGACGTTCAAAGCTTCTATTTTGTGGGTACTTAGAGAAAAAAAACATGCGCCTTCGAAGTCACGTTCAACGTCACGATTCGTCACGATGACGTTACGATTCGTCACGGCGCTATTGTTGGCGCGGCGTTTCGTCACGTCGAACGTGGCGAAATGCCACGTTGACGTGACGAAACGTCACATCCCCGTTTTTGGCCGCGCGTCACAACGGACTTTTTCAACGTGACGACACGTGGCGTTATGCATTTATCAACGTGACGAAACGTGGCGTTATGCATCCATCAACGTGACGTTGAGCGTGACATTAACAACATTAAAAGTAACGCCCAGCGCCACATTTATCAGCTCTAACGTAACAAAACGCGACGTCAGGCGTCACAACAGCCCTCGAAGCGTCTACCAGAAACGCCCAAGACATTTCTTTGCCACAAGAAGTAGCGTTTCGTCACAATTCGTGACCTCGAACGTGCACCACGGTGTGGGCGGCGTTTCGTTACGTTTCGTTTACATTTGCATATGCATAAAAACGCCACGATGAACGTGACGCCAACGTCGCTCAGCCACGTTGTGCATGTCCCAAACGTTACGCCAACAATAGCGTCGTAACGTTTGCAGACCGTGCGGTGTATGGCTTTCAAAATCAAAATGCGAAAATGCAGGCAAATTGCTTGCTTTTGTCTTTTGTCTTTCTTTTGTGAAGTTGGCTTTGCTGACTGACTGACTGACTGACTTAATCTTAACCCCATCCATAAGATGGATATAACAACATAAAGTGCCATGGATGGGCACGCGCGGGCTATGCACTTCACACAGGGCGAAATGCATGCATGCGCTGTCTTGGGTCATAAGTCCGCAGGGAGCCGCAAGCGACCCTAAAAATCCTGGTTGCTGCCCCTAGAAATCTCTGCGGAATCTCGGCGCCTGGCGCTGAGCGTCCTCGTCAAGTGACTCTGTGCTATACTATACTATACTATATTGCACTATACTATACTCCCTTCCCATCCCCCTGTACTCTCGCTCTGCGTGTCAGCACTGCATGGACTTCAACCTGCCCCATCTCCGGTTTCTGAATGCCATTTACCAGCTGCTTCCACCCTGCCCTGTCCTGTGCTGCCTCCATCCACCCGTCCTGGTCTATACCCGCGTACTCTAGTGCTGCAGCCAAGCTCCCACCGTACGTGAAGTCCGGTCGTCTCTGGGGGCGCGGGTGACCGCACCATGACGTGAGAAACATGCGTGGGAGTCGTGTGTGTGGCATCCTGGCTACATGCCCAGCCCATTGCAGCTGTCTACGGCGAATGTACGTTTCTATACTACGCAGTTTGAGCACTTGCAGCACGCTCACTGTGCTAATCCTGTACTCCCGGGTATGCCACATGCTCACACCACACATCGCCCGCACGCACTGGTGGTGAAATCTACGTAGCCTACCCCACATTGCCGCTGTCAAACACCAACTCTCACTACCGTAAATCAGGATCGCCAGGACGATCGCCACGTACGCTTCCCTCTTTGCCGCCGCTGAGACTCCATCCGAGCGGAAGACCAGCTTGCTGAGCGACCCGAACGCTTTTGTTGCTGCTCCTATCCTAGCATCTACATCTACAGCGTCTGTCCCGTCCCTGCTGATCATACTACCCAGGTACTTTGCCCTATCTGCCACTGGGATCACGTTGCCTGAGGGGAGACTAATGTCGGTGAGGTTGGCGTTGTCGTAGGTGTGTGGGTTGAGGTACGATATGGGTGGAGCAGCACAGAACAGCACAAGGGTCTTCACCTTCTTATCTCCAGGTGCTTTCTCATGCACCTGCATACCCCATCGTGCGAAATGAGCGTTCACCTGAGGTGCCATCCTCTCCACCGACCCCCTGTCACAGAAGAGCAGCCCCGTGTCGTCCGCATACTCGGAGTCGGACACCTCAAACTCAAGCTCCTCGCCCCCGCACATCACCTCTCCCCCCCACTTCCCTCCTACCGTAAGGTACCCGTGTTGCAGGTCCCATCGCAAGTCCGCCCGTCCGTACCGCCTGGTCATCCCCCTCGCCGTCCGAAAGACAGACTGCAGTGCATCCTCCACCGTCACCCCCTGCAGAGCCCGCACCCGCACCTGAATATACGCTACTGCTCTTGCTGCCCCAGTTTCCCGCACCTCCAGCACCCCTGCTGCTGTCACTGCCGGCCCGAATCCCTTCATGCCCAGATCCCACCTCTATGAGCTCACTGTTCCCTGTGCTGTTGTTCTAAACCTACACAAGCTATACTGCGAATTAAACTCGTACCTCCATGCTTGCATGATGGCGCGGATGTGGAAAATGAATAATTGTGGACCCAGTAAATCCCCCTGCTTCACCCCTATGATGCTCTCTATCACCATCTCTATTTCTTCTACACTAAACTTCACGTTCACTGTGCTGTGCATCGCTTCCAGCAACCGTACAACCTTCTCATGCACTCCGAACCTACGCATCACCTGCCAGAGTAACGTCCTGGGCACCCTATCGAACGCTTTTACCAGGTCCAGGAGAAGCACCCACGTCTCCAGTCCATGCTCCCGGCGCTTCTTGATCGCCATCCTCAAGCTGAACGAGGCATCCGTGCACCCTCGACCCGGCCTGAACCCACACTGAGGCTCCTGTTCGAGAGCTTCCTGAATCGGGGTAAGTCTGGTTTTGGTGATGTTAGCTACCACTTTGCACAGCACCTCAAGTAACATGATCCCCCTATAATTCCCAGGATTGCTCAGATCCCCCGATTTCGGAAGGATCTTCAAGAGCCCATCCTCCCACCCTGCTGGAACTACGCACCTCCGATTCCCAGAACCCACCCACCACCCTCACCAGAGCCCCCCTAACCTCCGCATCTGTTGATGCTGCTTCTTTCACTTTCACTGCTGCCGCACTGCCCTCACCCCCGAGCATCCCGGTGACGAAACATTCAACCTGCCTCTGCACTGCCTGTTCAACCTCCTTCTCCCCTGGTAGCTGGTAGCTACCCTCCCTCCCTCCCTCCTCATCTACCTCGTGTTGTGGGATGCATTCGAGTGCACTCTCATCAAAGCCCCCTGTTCGCATATAGAGCTCATCGAAGTGCTGGCCAAGCAAACCTCTCAGCATTCTCCCGTGCTCCCACACACACCTCGCCATTTCTCTTCTTTAGTGGTACTTCAGACGACACACTTTGCTTGGTAGAAAGAATACAAATATAAACGCAGCGGCCCCGTTATGTTGTGCAGCTAAATGCCACAACGTCACGTTCAGTAGGCTGCCAACGTCACGCTCAGCGTGGCGCTCAGCATGACGCCAACAACAACAACGTCGACGTGACGCTCCAGGCCCGTCACACCTGTGGTGAGTGGTGACGTTGAACGTCACGTTGCTTGCTTCAGGAGCGTTTAGAAGGTTACCAACGTTACGCTGAGCGTGACTTTCAGCGTTATTTTCAAACTCCAACCTGACGTTCCAGCCCATTGGGTGTGTGTGGCTGAGGCTGTGCGCGCTGTTCGTGTGGCATGGCTAGCCACTAACTTTAGCCAGACTCAGTGCGTGGTGTGGGGAAGTTGCAGGGTGTCCGTTCTCTGCAGCAGTTTGGGTGGAGAAAGACACTGGGGTACTTGATTCTGAGGGAGGCTCCATCAACATTTCGGAAAATCTAAAACAATGCTTTCCGAGATCGGCCGATGATGTGTTCCTGAACGCTGTAACATGAACTACTCTCGACGCTACCAAACACAGGGGGGCGAGATTTCTGTTTTCGCTTGGAAGCTTTTCTAGTTAGCCCATAAGATCGCCTATCCTCTGCATTGTGGACCCACGCTCGTTTTGGATCCGTGCTTTTTCGATGATTAATTTGATCTGCCATGGCGCGGTTTTTGTCACGAGCTGCATGGAAGTACAAGCTGAAGTGCTTGTCTTGAGCGTCATCCCTAAAACGATGCTCATTCACTCCTTTTGATCCTGCATGCATAGCAGTTGTTGCTCTTGCCCTGTCCAAATCGAGTTGAAACTTGCTGAGCATCTCGCTGTGCAGCTGGCCAATTTGTGTCACAAATTCATCTCTCTCATCCTTGATGGTAGAGCAGCCCAGTTGAAATGGTTCAAGCGTATTTTCCAGAGAATTTATCTCACCCTGATTTTTTGCCACTTCAAATCTACGTTTCACGTTGTCCTGCAAGTGGAATTTTGTCACGAATGGAACATTGCCCTTCGGTGACGGGGGACGGTGACAAAAGGCAGATTTTGGCAGATACTTCTCGCGCATGCCCGCTTCTTGCTTGTACTGCTGAGCTTTCAGGCGCATTGCATCCATTCTCGTTGGTTGGGACTGCAAGTCGAATTTGGGTTTCTCTTTTTGCGCTCGCCTTTGTTTTTCACGTCTTCTGACTTCGTCGCGCTGATACCGTGCACGCGCGAAATTCCGTTCAGCATTTAAACTACAAGTTTGCAGATCATGCACATGAGACTTGTACATTGCCGATGCATTGAAGCCAAAGCACGGGTAAGGAGATGATTCTGTGTCGACTTCGTCGTTCACAGATCCAAATGAATTCGCCATTCGGTGTTTTTGCCCTCTAGATGAATGAAGCTTGTAGCGTGTGTACAATTGAACGAGTGCCACTAGCTGGCGTCGGGCTAGCTAGCAAACTCCTAGAAATTCTACAGGTCCAGTTAGTTACCTGCTACAGTGCGTTGCAAGCTGTAGAGAGCTAGCTAGCGCTCTGTTGTGTCAAATAGCTAGCTAGCTTAGCTAGCTAGAGCTAGCTAGAAGTGACAACGCCTTGTAGCCTCTACCACTGGTACTTTTTAGTAGACAGTGCTGTACGAAATAACGGTCTGCATGCGGGATGGCCGTCCGTGTTGTTTGAAGATAAGGGATCCAAACATACCTTGTCGGCCAGCGTCCGTCCGCAAGACAAAACCTATTTTTTACTCCCTCCCCACATCTCGAAGTAGACCGGCTTTGCTGCTTGCCCTGCTGCTTTCGGGAAAAGCATCTGTGACAGTAAGGTCCGAAGCCAGCCAGAAAACATGGCCTCGAAGAGCGACAAAGCTGACCATCCCTTGCAGGCCATCCTTCTGGCCGATTCGTTCACCCGTTCGTTCCGGCCCATCAGTCTGGAAAAACCGAAAGTTTTACAGCCACTCGTCAATGTCCCCATGCTTCACTACACGATTGAGTTTTTAGCCTGTGCTGGGGTGGAGGAGGTGCGTTTCTGGTCAATCGTCTTGATTGGTCAGATTTGTTTTTTTAAACATATTCTATTGTGCAGATCGTCCTCTTTTGCGTGGACAACAAGTCGATGTTCGACGAGTTCCTCGCCACAGGAGAATGGACGGTCAAGATTACTGTAATCCAGTCCTCCTCTTGCTTGAGCGCAGGGGATGCTCTGCGTGAACTTGATCAGCGCCAGCTTATCCGCTCCGATCCTTTCGTCTTGATCAGTGGAGATGTGATTTCAAACATGAGTCTGAAAGGTAAGGCTGAGAGAGTGCAAGCTACCGTGCGCTCCACTGACGCAAACGAACCATGTGCAGGCATAATCGAGCAGCACCGCGCGCAAAGGAAGAAGGACAGTTCCTGCATCATGACTTCTGTGTTCAAGCAGTGCAAGACAGACCATCCCTCGAGGCCTTTGGTGGACGATTTAGTGTTGGCTGTCGACAAGGGAACCGGGCAGATCCTTCTGTAAGCGCCTTCAGAGTTGTGCCATGCTTCACTTTGTCAACTTTGATGGCGTGGACATTCTTGCTGCGCATGTATGCATATTCTTGATTATGCAGGTACGACAACAACATCAACTGCCCCACAACCAAACTGGGCATCGAGTTCTTCCACGATGGTCACCACCAGGTGCGCGATTCCACACACATTCGTGAAAGACACAGTCGATGCAAACAACTGCGTGCACCCACGACCAAAACAAACATTCGCGCGCACACAGACACATATACGCGCGTGCGCCCACACACACACATACACACATGCGCACACGCATACTCTGCTCGTGCTCAAACACTCACACCCTCACACACATATACACACGCACACACAAAAGGTGCAGTTCAGGTACGATCTGATGGACTGCCACATTGACATTTGCTCGCCGGAAGTGCTGCTGCAGTTCTCCGATAATTTCGACTATCAGGTACACACACACAGACACACACGTACATGTACACACGTACATGTACGCACATATACACACACATGCACACACGTACACACACACAGACAGACATTGCACACACACAACACATACACGCTCGCGCACGCGCACGCACACATAACACACATACGCAGGATATTCGAGAGCATTTCATCCACAATGAGGTGTCCAACCTTGAACTCGGCAATCACATTTATGCGCACGTGATTCAGAACGAGTACGCTGCCCGTATTCACGACTTCCGCACTTACCACATGGTATGTGTGTTAAAACAAAACATGTGTGTTGAAACCAAAAAAATTGTGCGCGTGTTGAAGCAAAAAAAAAAAGTGTGTTCGTGTTTGTGCGCGTGTGTGTGAGCGCGTGCCGGTGTGTGGGGGGATGGGTGAGTGTGGCATGTGTTTTGTTCTGCGTGGGCGTGTGTGGTGGGTGACAGAAAGGGTGTGTGTGATCCCGCTCACATAACATGCAGCACGCACACACGCGCGCGCACACACGAACACTTAGACACTCACTCACTCATGCACACACGCATGCACGTACGCAAATCGTATGTATCATACACACACGCACACACACGCACACACGCACACACGCGCGCACACACAGACACGCACACACGCGCGCACACACACACGCGTGCTCGCGCGCCACTCACGCAGGTGTCTAAGGATATCATTCACCGATGGGCGCACCCTCTTGTTCCCGACAACAATTGTCTTGGAGATACCACGTACAAATACGCCAGGCGTAACATTTACAAGGTTTGCGTGAATGTGTGGAATGTGAATGTGTGTGTGTGCGTGCGTGTGTCTGATGTGTGATTGCGTGCGCGCGCGCATGTGTGTGTGTTCCCGACAACCACTGCCGTGGAGATATTACGTGCGTGCGTGTTCCCGACAACGCATTCCTAGGAAATTCGATGCACACCAGGGGTGACATGTAGAAAGGTGTGTGTCTGTGCGTGTGTGCCTCCTGGGTAGACGCACGCATTCACACGAACACACACACACACACACACGCACACACACACACA
>Ga0099797_101443_pt1 | contig 12545 bp, 9 predicted proteins | sample Uncmet_Sort48C_1_FD_89871 | JGI IMG/M metagenome (GOLD analysis project Ga0099797, IMG submission 89871) | Marine eukaryotic communities from CALCOFI LINE 67, Pacific Ocean - C012_Sort48C_1 | ecosystem: Environmental > Aquatic > Marine > Oceanic | place: Pacific Ocean: Monterey Bay | collected... | reverse complement strand
GTTGTTTGACTTTGAGATTTGCTTTTCGATAAGTGTTGGTGTTGATTGACTTCGAGGATGATTTTTGAACTTTGGCTTCTGAGGCTTTGACTTTGAAAAATGAGTTTCCCAAACTCCCAGAGGTTGCGAGGCGGCCGGATGAATAGGGCACGCACCCACATGTTCGCATGCACCTGTGCGTGCCCACGCATATCCCAGACAACAGCAGTGTTCAAAAATGGACCTGCTCATCGTTCCACCGCATCAGCTCGTCAGGCTTGGCGGATTCCTTGCTTAGATGTCACTCTTTTTGTGCGGAAGCATCTTTCAATTGGATGCGCAGGCTGGACTGGCTGGCTGGACTACACCCGGAGCACTAACTAAGAAAACATTGCATATGACAATGTGCCCCTGAAATTTGAAAAGCACGCCTTCGCAAGTACCCTCAAATTTGAGAAAATAGAGGTACCATCGTCCGTGCCCTCTCATCTGCTCATATCACGAGACAGAGAAGGGACAGAGGAGGGACAGTATAATATGTATAAGCCGGGGCGGCCTTGGGCCCAGCAGCCCCCACCACAGACCCAGCCAGCAGAGCCACGAGCCACCACAGCCAGCCAGCAACTGCATCCAGCCGGTCGACTGCGATGCGTTAGTTGATTTTCCTATTTGCTTATGGAAAAGAGGGTACCCTCGTCCACGGTGCTTCTTTGCACAAGCTGCCCCAAATATGACAATGAGTGTACCGTCTTGAGAATTCAATATTTTCTTGATCAATGCTCTGGGTGTAGACTGGTTGGCTCGCTTGCGGGACTGGTTGGCCGAAGGCTGGCTAAGCTATTATGCCTATATGCACTGTGCCTGGCTAATGCTGGCTTAGCTGTGGTGGCTGGGACTAGACTGGCGCCTGTCGAAGCGGGCGCAAAGAAAAGCATGCAGGATGGTCCCTCACAATGCAATATTGTATCATATATATATATATATATATTATACACAACACTCGTTTCTAGAAGCGCCCGTTTCTAGAAGTGCTCGTTTCTACAAGGGCTCCCGCTTAGAAATGAACTGCGCCACCGTGGAGCATGCTTAGAAATGAACTATGCCACCGTGTCCTGCAACATGATGGAGAGCAAGTGTACTGTGATACACACGCGGTGTTAATGGAAAGTGTGTTGGGGATGGGCGGGGAGTGGGTGGGGAGTGTGTGAAAGTGTGTGGGAAGTGTGTGGAAATGCCTGGGGAATGTGTGGGAAGTGCGCGGGGAACTTTTTTGAAAGTGGGTTGTGAGTGCAGAATTGAGCCCAAACACATATAAAACGCCTCCATAAGACGTTTTTAGGCAGTGCGTGCGGGGTCAAGATGACCCCGGCAGGACTCGAACCTGCAATCCGCGACTCCGTAGGCCGATGCCTTATCCATTGGGCCACGGGGCCAGTTGCATTCATTCATTCGTACATTGCCGAGCCTACTTTTCCATCCAATGGGGTGGAGGGTGGCAGCAGCCAGCCCGGCGTTCACCCACCACAAGGATCTCGAACCTGTGAGTCAATCAAATCCAAAGCAGGAGCAAGATATTGCATCAAATCATGGTTTGGGCATAGTCCCCTGGTCTTCCGTATCAGGTGTTCAAAATCAGATGTGCTTGGCTGCCCGGCCGCCACGTCGGCCAGAGGCCGGCCGGCACACCGGAATTGATTTGGGGTTGGGGCGCACGGCTCCGGCTGCAAGGGGAGGGGGTACTTTCTCGTCGCCCCGCCCAGCCAGCCCAGCTGAAAAACTCGAGTTGCAGAGCTGATTTGAAGACCACAAGAACCATGATTAGCTGGGATTGTGTACAGGTATTCGACCGAGCTGCGCGAGGTACTTTTGAACCAATGAGCCCGAGGGAAATTCGAACCCATGGATGTCTCCATGCGCCGTGAGTTGAAGTCACGTCCGAGCACCAGCCCGACTCATCCCGGCCACATGCTGGCCGCGAGCAACCTGGTCGCGTAAACAACCAGGCGAGCTGGCAAGCAACTTGAGTCATGTGGCACTGGGGTGGCTCTTCCGGGGCTGACGTCGTGCGGTTGAAGAGTGAAATTTGGTGACTGCACACAGGCTGACATCTGTTACGCACGGTGGTGCCTGGCCTGCGCTGCAGCAAACCTTGTGGGAGCGGGGCCTGCATGGCAGCCTTCTCCGGGATTAGTATCAGTGCAGGGCTCCAACGCGCCTGCCGCCGAAACCGCCCAACCTTGCATAAATACCAATGTTTTTGGCCGAACCTGCCCAATTGGCAACGTGACTGAAATTCTGGATACACACGCAACATGGCACCCATGGTCTAGTGGCTATGACGTCAGCCTATCACGCTGAAGGTCGCCAGTTCGACCCTGGCTGGGTGTACTTTGACCTCGACATGCTTCCACCATGACACCACGTGCAGTTGCAGGCACTGCCAATTGCTCTTGCCGCGCACATGCGAGACCTTCCCCAAAACAGTGCCGAACAACTACGCCTTTGCCCTGACCCATTTAGAAATGAACTGCGCCACCGCGGCTCCCGTTTAGAAATGAACTGCGCCACCGCGGCCCCCGTTTAGAAATGAGCTGCACCACCGTGTACTCAAAGGACGGTGTTGCCACCCGTTTAGAAATGAGCTTTGTGTATATATATATATATACAATGTACATTATATACACATGATACTACTAATAATACAGCAGCTGCTTGCGCGTTTCATCAATAGTTTATGACTATATTCCTTGTCCCACTGCCTTGCTTTTGGTGTTTTGGGAGGCGCCTTTGGCTTTCCTTAAATCGACTTTGGGTTCCTGTTGATTTGCCCTTTGGCCCCTCTGGGGCGCTTGGAAACTCTTCCTACCCGATTTAGTACCCAAAACAAATTGAACTGAAAACAGATGATAAATGAATAATGAAGTAAATTTAATAATGAATAATGATATAACTAAATAAATTAAAAGTAAATTAAAAATAGATGGTAAATGAATAGTGAAGCAATTTATAACGAGACATGCAAAAGTTCCTAGGCAGTCAAACAAGGCAAGAGAAAGTGCCAAATACTATCGCTCCCTCGGTCTGCTGGTCCCTTGGGTACCCTCGGGTCCTCGGTCTGCTGGTCCCATGGGTACTCTTCCTACCCGATTTAAGTACCAAAAACAAATTGAACTGAAAACACCCAAGGCCAGCTGCTGCCTCATATTCAATCATTTTGGGCACCTCCTGCAGCGAATTCGATGAAATCGCGGCGCGAAGCTGCCTATGGGGGTCCCGGGTATGGGCACCGGAAAATTCAAAACAATGGCAAGAACATGAGTGAACAAACTCCAATAAATTATGTTGTAACATATCGGCCGCTTGGGCGGTTGATCAAGAGTTTCCTACTTTGCCGACCCCGGGTCCCTACACCCTATTTCCCGGCCCCGGTCTATGTGGGGGACTTCTTTTGCCAGCCCTTCGGGGAGAACATGCTTTCGAAAGATATAGCCCTACCCCAAACGAGAAGTGCTTATTTGGATTTTGACATTTATTCCACACATATTGTGTTGTATTACTCCATCTGCTGCAAAATTGTCTTGCAGGCACAAAATCATAATTCTCCATGATGAATTGGAAAACTGCGAAATCAGAGAATCTGGTCACCCTGAGCTCCAAGCAAGTAGTCAACCACCCCAGTACGCAAAACAAATGTGTTTCATCTATAACATGGTGTGTCTCATTCAAGAAATTTTCGCATCGACACCTAACGTATGGATGCAATTTCGGCACGAATCCAATTGGAATTGTCCTTTACCCTCATGACCATTTACTCTAAACTTCGACATTGTCGATGCGACTCCTATTGTCGATTCGAGTGCCTGTGCGTGTTGCGCGTCTGGGTCTTTGCGCAAGTGCGTGTTGCGCGCGTTGCACGCCCCATGGGGCCCCAAGGGGCCCATGGGGCCCATGGGCCCGATGGGACCCATGGGTCTGTGCGCATGTGCGGTTTGCGCGCGTTGCACGTCTGGGTTTGTGCGCAGGTGCAAAACCTGCTCCTTAGGATTCGATTACACTTGAATCCACAATGCTGACGTTTAGAGTAAATGATCAATTCACGCTGAGTGTCGACAATCACATAAAATTGGCATCCTGTCATCTCTGGCGGCCCGGGGACATTCTCACTGAAGGGTTGAGGGTGCCAAATTTCATGCATCACCTACATACTGGAGGAACCTTTATATAATAGTTCCGGACCGTATTATTGTCAACGCCCGGGGGGCCCATAAAATTGCTCCGGGGCCCCCTTGACGAATATAACTGACGCCGTCCGTGCACTTGGGCCTCTTGGGCCCTATGGGTCCCATGGGCCTTATGGGCCTTCTTGGCACATTGGGCCCCATGGCATCAGTTATATTCGTCAAATAAAACACAGCATGATATTTTTCTAATATTAGAAAATATCATGCTATGCTTCTCTAATATTAGAAAAATATCATGCGATTTTTCTAATATTAGAAAGTGATCATGCTATGTTTCTTTTTCTAATATTAGAAAAAGTTATCATGCTATTGTTTTAATATTAGAAAAAGTTATCATGCTATGTTTTCCTTGACGAATATAACTGACGCCATGGGGCCCAATGTGCCAAGAAGGCCCATAAGTCCCATGGGACCCATAGGGCCCAAGAGGCCCAAGTGCACGGACGGCGGGCGGGCGGCGGCGAGCGGGCGGCGGGCGGGCGTAAACACCGGGACACGCATCGGAACAACAATACCTCTCTCCCGGAAAAGGATTCTGAATTAATTCTGAAAGAGCCGGGTCCAGAAACTGGTTTCTGAATTAATTCTGAATGGCCCATGGGGCCCATTGGGCCCATTGGGCCCATGGGGCCCAAGGGACCCATGGGGCCCAAGGGTCCCATGGGGCGCATGGGGCCCCTGGGGCCCATGGGGCCAATGGGGCCCATGGGGCCCAGGCGCCCATGGGGCCCATGGGGCCCAAGGGGCCCATGGGCCCGAAGGGACCCATGGGGCCCAAGGGGCCCATGGGGACCATGGGGCCCAAGGGGCCCATGGGGCCCAAGGGACCCATGGGGCCCATGGAGCCCATGGGGCCCATGGGGCCCATGGGCCCCACATTTCTGAATTAATTCCTCCCAGCCTCCGTGCAGAAATGCAATTTCTGAAATTAATTCGAAAATAATTTCCTCCGGTACGGAAACATTTTCCGGGAGAAAGGTAAATGATTTTTGATATTTGTATCTCCAAGGCCGAGCAGAAACAACCCAACATCATGCCCATTCATTCTTAGAATCTATTGCATGGGCACATCAGGGGGCCGCTGCCTTCGGCAGCGCTCCCCGCTTTGCACCGATAAAATTAGGATGCATGGGCAAGGTGTTGGCATGTCTTTGTTTGACCTTAAAGTCTCAACTATTTCAAGCCTACCCTTATGCTTTGAGGAATTTGGGCCCCTTAACCACAAGCATGCGTTGTACTGACGGTTTGAGGGGCATGGATTGGGAGTTTGACTTTGTATTTGAACTTGGAGTGAAGGGGAACTGGTCACCTCTTCGCGGGCTAAGCGATTGAGGTACCCAATTCTGAATTTCATGTGCTCCAATATTCTTGACAACACAGGGGTGCCCCAGCCGAAGAACGAACCCCCGGCCCACACCTAGCCCCAAACCGGACACGGATCACGAGGAGGGAAAGGAGGAAGAGCACATCTTTGGCCAAAACCGTCCAACGATGGAACTCACATTCTGGGACACAACCAGGCGTTCTTGTCAAGTTTGAAAGTTCAGGAGACGACTGGAGTCGGACTCACCACGAGCAGAACAACAAGAACAAGGAGAGCGATGACTCTATCATGTGGATAAAAACAGGAGAACACCAAGTCCCGTCCTTGCCCTGAGCTCTCCCGGAGTGGTTCCTCACTCCAATTTTGTCTATAGGATTTCGAAGGGTTCTCGAAACACCGCAGGGCTCGCCCCAAAGGAGGTCGGCTGAATTGTATAACCAAGAGCATTGCTATGTAATGATAACATATACTAGAAACATAAACCGATTACAAACATATAGACACAAATATAAGCCCAACCACTATCTAGTATAAGAGTCTTAGAAAATTGCACATCGTGTGGCAACTTCGATGAAAGTACGAGCCGGAGCTGACTATCAGTGTCCCGGGGTAGGGGGAACGGCAGATAGAGTTTATACGGATAGGGTTTAGGGTTTGGCGACGGCCAAATAGGGTTCCTATTCCAGAACGCGACAAAACATGGTGCCATAATATCATGCAATCATGGAGAGTGCATCCTTCAACGGATTCCATTTCCAAGTTTGCGTGTCGTACCCGTGTGCGGCCACACAAAGCACAAGAAGGTACCTGGGAACTGAGAGATGCAAGCTGCATATTATATACAGATAACTGGAAAGAGAGAGACAGACAAACTATTCAAAAAATGAGTGGGAATCCGCGGAGCTCTCCCAAGCTCGACCGTGTGAAAGTTCAGGCCAGACAGGACTTCTGACCAAGCCTCGGATCTTACAGCCTCCAGCTATTCCAGCATTCCAGCCTGTAGCCTCCAGCCTGTAGATTCCAGCCTGTAGCATCCACCCTCTCTAGCAATCTTTAGGAGCCGGGACTCGAGACGCCCCAGGCTGCACAAAGAACGGGGCCTCACACCCAGGACTTCGTCTCCACAGGCACCCTCCCAGTGCAGAAATGTGTGAAAACCATACTTGAAGCATGGATTCTGGAGACTTCTGGTGCAATCGTGTAAGTAAAAGCATCCAGAACAACTACTTGAAGCATGGTTCTGCCCAAGGATGCCAAAACATCCCGCCAAGCCCACGATCAGCCAGCCCACCACGTCAGCCAGCCAGCCAAGCCAGCCAGGAAGATCATTCAGCTGGCTATTTGGAGCCAGGCTCTCCATTTGATTCGATAATGCAGGTATCGAGTTCAAGAGTTCGGTGGCAGAGGTGGCAAACTGTAAATAGTAGGTGTTCCTCAACGCAATTTGAGTATCATGGGCAAGACTTTCCACGTCAACGTCAATGCAGATGATGGCCGAGGTTGGGGCGAGCCCGGGCCCAAAAGCAAAAACGAATGAAAACTGCATTGTCTGTTTTTCTTTTACGGAAAGGGTTTAGAACGGAGTTCACGGGCTGAACATTAGACATAGATGTTCACACAGACCACCGAATATTCGGCATGTATTGAAACATACACAAATGTCATAGAGTCGGAAATTAATTAATTGATGGTGACACATTTGAACACACAACTAAATACATTGTTATATAAAATTACCCATTGTCATGATGTCGAAGTCAACGTCCACGGTTGGGAAACTTGGGGGAAACCGTAGAAATAGTTATAGGACTGAAATTGTTTTAGAATGCTGTCCACGAAGTTACGTCATTCGTCTGCCGCTGGTTATACATATACTACATATATAATATATGTATATATGTATATGGCAGGAAATTAACAGCATTATTGGTTGCTTGCTTACAGCATCCATTCAGCACCAAAACTTCCTGTAAAACAACCCTGGGGGGGGGGGCCTGTTGAACAACCCTGGCGGGCTTGTTAAAAAACCATTGCGTGCCCGGGGTGCTGGCTAAAAAGCACCAGCGGGGCTAGTTGAAAAACACTTGAGGGCATGTCCAAACACACCCGGGGGGTTTGTTCAAAAACACCCGGGGGGGTGTTCAAAAACACCCTGGGTTTTGTTCGAAAACACCCCGGCCGTTGGTCAAAAAACGGCAGGGGGCTAGTTACAACAAACTCAAGAGGGCCTGTCCAAACACCGCCGGGGGCGTGTTCAAAAACACCCGGGGGCCTGTTCGAAAACATCGGGGGCTTGTTCAAAAACACCCGGGGACCTGCCCCAAAACACCCGCGGGGCTGGTCAAAAAACGCCCGGCGGCGAAACAACAAAAACGGGAGGCTAGTTAAACAACACCCGGGGGCTTGGTAAAAAGCATTCGATTCGGAGGGGTTTGTTAAAAAACATTTCAAAAGGGCGGGGCCGAACAAGCTGCCTGGCAATGCTTGAAAAAGGGTACCTTCTCGGCTACAAAATATACATTTTACTATACGATTGAGATGCATCATTGTTTTCATTGCCGGGCACCTTATTAAACAAAACAGACGGCCCCAAGTTTTAAAACTATTTTCACAAAAGCACTCCACGTTTTTGTTTAACGACTCCCCCGGCGTTTTTTGACTGACCCCCATGCGTTTTTTGAACAAGCCCCCGGGTGTTTTCGAACAAGCGTACCAGGATTTGTTTAACAAGCTCCTCCCAAGGCACACAAAAGTTTTTTTACCACACCCGCCAGGGTGTGTTAACTAGAGCCTCAACTGTTTTAACATACACTCTGGATGCTTTGTTAGCACCCCCGGGTGTTTGTTAACAAGCCACCCGGAGTGTTTGAACAAGCTGCACTGGAGTATTTGAAGAAGCTGCACAGAGTGTTTGAACAAGCTTCCCGGGAACGCTCGAACAAACAACTCGGAGTGTTGGAAAAAGCTGCCAGGGAGGCATTCATGAAGGCGCCCCGAGAGCTTGCAACAAACATTTTTGTTGAGGTAAAGTTGTGCTGGAAGTTCATCAAGCACATGCGGTCGAATTTGTCCCACAATATATATATATATATATATGAATGAAGGAAATGGCGTTGTTGTAGGAACTGCTTTGTTTCAAAATGCTGTCCACAAAGTTAAGTCATTCGCCTGCCACTGGTGAAAGAAGGAGGGCTGTACATCTAGCAATCTGCTGTCTTTGGTAAGATGGTTCGGGCAAGTTGAGGGCACCCAAACAAGCAAAAGCAAAGGGCACCCTACTCAACTGCTAAATTTTGTGCGACGTCCCTAAACCCTATTTTCCGGTACCGGGTTGCTAAACCCTATTTTCCGGGCCCCGGGCCCTTCAAAATAAGGCGGCTGCGTGTTAAATGCATCAGGGGTGTTTGTTGCATCAAATTTGCACATGGAAATGGGTACACCATTGTACACTCAATAAGGTCCAAACATTTTGGAATGTTCAACATTGTGGGAGGTTCCTGTGCCAACCATTCGGGGAGAACACATTTCGAAATACGCAACAAAAACAAAATTCAAACAAAGTTCAACCCACATATTGTAATTACATAGAATTTCAATGAATTTTGTGCCTGCACGAAATTTAGCATACTCAATGCGGTTATGCTTTGCGATTACATCGTAATGGTAACCACCACCGTCAGATAACAAAGTAAAGTGCCTTTTCCTCGTGTTGGGGCGCTGGCGCCACCCACACCCCCACTTTCAAGCTGGGGGGGGCCTCGCCCCCCAAGACCCCCCAATGGTAGCATTAGGGCTGCGATTCAGTCGGTGACACTTGCCGCTTAGGCGGCAAATGTGATCTCCATTTCTTCTAGCCCGCGGACACCCGTCGAGTTAAAAAAAATCGCGAGTTACCAAAGTATGCTTCCAAGCAAGCCGTAAATCGAAGCAAAATATTTCTAAAACCGTGGCAGCCCGTAGTAATAAGGAAGTAGCTGATCGTAGTGATAAAAGCTGGACAGGTGTGCAGCTGTGAACTGGAGGTGGGGGTTATTGTAACGCGGAGTATGCATTGAAGTCGTGCTCTTAAGGATCTTGGGCATTAAATGACAACAAAATTAACAAAAGTGCAAGTTTGATAGAAATACTCTCAACGTTGCTCAATAATCAATGATGCGTCCGGCGGTGTGCTAAAGGGCCCCAGGCCCGGGCGGCCCGCGCCATTTTTTTGACTCGGGCCCGGGCCTGAGGCCCTTTAGCACACCCCGGCAGGACTATTGAGCAACTTTGAGAGTAGTATCATTTATCCGCCGACCTCTCCGAGCGTCGAGCGTGTGAGAACACGGCCAGCCTCCAATCCAAACCTACCCCACCAACTGCATGTAGCATCCCCTCCAAACCACTCCATTCCGCCAGGCTGCAGCACTCCAGGCTTCCAGGCTGCAGCACTCCAGGCTTCCAGGCTGCAGCACTCCAGGCTGCAGAATTCCTTGTTTAGGGGAACCCAATCCGGCGGCACAGGCGGCCACAGCCCGCCACAGCCCGCCACAGGGCGCCAAACTCTCTGGCCCTCACCCTCCCTCCCTGGGGCTCCCTGGGGCTCCCTGGGACCCCCCTGGGGTTCCCTGAAGCTCCCTGGGGCTTCCTGGGGCTCCCTGGGGCTCCCTGGGGCTCCCTGGCACCCCCCCTCCCACACACTCCCACAAGCTGCCACAGGCTGCCAAAACTTCTCTTGATGCAGCCTGCCAAACCTTCTGCCACGGAGCCTCCGTTCCTCCAGCCTTCTCTCCAAGCCTCCATTCCTCCACTCCTCCATTCCTCTAGTTTGGAGAGGTCGGCGGCAGAGGCGGCAGCCTGTAAATCCGCCGCATTATGCTTAAGCATAGCGTTAACGGCGTGTCGAGCGGGAGGCCGTTTCACTATTCTGTTCAATTACATTGTAAATGTAAAGTGACTGTAAAGTCACTTCAGGGCACCCCACCGAGCCGGTTTTCGATGAAAATGCGTGTTTTACCAGCCCCCCAGAGGGTGCCGCCCTTGCCGCGGATTTCCTCTCTTGCCCCAAATCCGCTGCACAGGCACCGCATATGGTGACATTCGCACCAAATCCGCTGCACAGGTACCGCATTTGCTGACTTCCGATTCATTGAATTCCGCTGCACGGGAGCCGCATATGCTCACTTTCGCATCAAATCCGCTGTACAAGTGCCGCGCTATGCTTTAGCATAGTGTTAACGGCATGTCGGGCGACCTGCAAATACACTATAACCCTGAGAATCTATTTCCTGCTCTTTCCCGTTACTGAGGTAAACTGTTACAATATGCCTTTTCAGCGAGAATAAACAGCTCCTCGGTAAACGTTCAATCAGCAGGGTGCGACAGCGCGAAAGCTAATCGCAAGTGGCTTGAGCCAAAGTGGCAGCCAGAGGGTCATAATACAAACACCCCTCCTTGGCTAAAGGCCACTATGACCCACTATGCTACAACTAGCTAAACCTGAAATTCCAAGACCCCGGCTAAACAAACTTCCTACCTAATAAACGGCGTCACTCAGCTCACTCGGCTCAGAAAGTAACTAACTAATCCTAACTTTGCTGACTCATAGCATCGTCGTCATCCTTAACCGAGCGTGTAACCGAGACTGGGGAAGCAGGCCTATCCTGTAATACCTCTGTTTCAACGGGCGCGCTTGTAACCACTGTTCTCGGCTGTGACGGTAAACTTTGTACTGGAGCTTCAACTTGGTTCGGTGCACGAGCACCTCCCCATAACCATTCAACTTCCAACATTTGTTTGGTAAACTCCCCCGAGTACCTTGGGGTGACGTTAAACGCCAAATGAATGGCCCACCTTCTAACCTCTGGATCGGTCGAAACCTGATTTCTGAAGTCGTTCGGGTAACCTGGAATAACCAGCTCGACACGGGACGGCTGCGCGTAGATAATCCTGTGCTTGTAAACATGCCAGCCCTTCTCCATTCCAGGCCTACCAGCACCCTTGATGTTAAGATCTGTCCAATCCATAATCAATGCTTCTGCACTGCAAGGGTATTTAAACTTGATGTAACCAATTCCTGTACACCGATCGGTCTCAGGCTCCCTTTCAACGTAAAACCCGGCCATGGGCCCATACTCCAGCAACTTCTTGATAAGCGTCCCCTCGTGAAACTCCCACGGGATCCCTTTAAGATAAACTGTGTAGCAGCTGACACCTTTCCTCGACTCATCTCCCAAAGTTAAACCACCATCGTAATCTTGCGGAATGTCGATAACTCCCAGCTCGTTGTTAATCCCTCGATTCTTTTTGTTAATCCTGGTTTCTCTTTGAAACACCTTGTTGAAGTGGATGGGGCGCCACATAAACCACGGATAAGGCCCATATGGATCAAGGATCGCTGGGTTAACCATTTCACTTCTTAACTGCTCTCTTTCGGCCGCGTAATAATCCTCGATTGGCATCCTAAACATCGCTTTCAGGTGTTCCCTCTTATCGACTGGGTCGTTAAGCTGATTTTCTATAAGCTGGTCCATGCCCATCTGCTTCTGCACGTTAATCTCGTTCACATCAGCACCATCGTAGTAACGGTGACCTTCCTGACCAATCGGCGAACCTTTAAACCAGGGGTGTACAGACATTTGCGCAGTAACGTTGGCCCTGTGCCAGGCCCCTTGTTGATAAACCACCCCTCCTTGAATAAACACTTCTTCGGTACGATCCTGAAACTGACCATCTATTAAACAAGTAACCGCCGCACGATCCGGCGCTTTTCGGGTGATAACATTTTCCCTAAGCACCGCGCCCGACCCAGCAGAGCGGCCGGGCTCACGGTAAGGTTGGGATCGGGGCACAGCCCCTTTCCCATAACGAGTGCCTGTGACGTCCGGCCCGTAACTGTCTCCGGTAATCGATTGAGTTCCTCCCTTCTTCAACTCTTCCATGGCACCATAAACTTCCAACGCTTGCGCTCGGGCTAAACATTCCATCTTCTGCTCGTTCACCTCGATTTGCGCCTTAAACTCGTT
>Ga0099797_101442_pt1 | contig 12546 bp, 4 predicted proteins | sample Uncmet_Sort48C_1_FD_89871 | JGI IMG/M metagenome (GOLD analysis project Ga0099797, IMG submission 89871) | Marine eukaryotic communities from CALCOFI LINE 67, Pacific Ocean - C012_Sort48C_1 | ecosystem: Environmental > Aquatic > Marine > Oceanic | place: Pacific Ocean: Monterey Bay | collected... | reverse complement strand
GCACATCGGTTCAATCAAAAACAAATACAAAAACCGATAAACGAATTGACAACTCCCATGATGTTGTTCTTCAACTGTCTCACTCAATTGCTGATATTGCAGATAGTGACAACAGTCAATTACAATCATCTCCTGAGATGTACTCTCTGAGTTTTAAAGAGACTCAGGATGTTGTGAGCATTGTTGGGCGCGAAATACAATTAAAGAAGGACTACACAACAGGTAATGCAACATTTAAACAAGGAAGTAGAGGGACAGTTATTGAAGCGACCTCACGTAAGGATGGAAAATTAAAAGTTAAATTGGATAACGACAATACAAAAACATTTAGATTGATTAAACAATGTGATTTACAACTTTATGAAGGAGTAGCTCTTTCGTCTAACTCTGAATCACAGACAGAGGAACAATCTTTTGAATACTAAATAATTTTTACTAAACTTTATAAATCATTTTTGATTTGAGATGTTAATGAACGGGAGTAAAAGAAATTTATATTTCATATTCTTCATGATGATGGTGACAAAGAGGATTTTGATATTTCTGAATGTTTTGCTGCGATGGAACAGTATCGTAAAAACTTTTCAACTTTGGATTCAAGTTCTCCTTTTGCGCGACATCTTGAATCCAAGGTTGTAACTTTTAAGCGACTTATGAATTTTAAACGTCCAATATTGGTTGAATTTCTACAGTATTTGGATTTGGATGATGTAGATGGTGTAACTAGAAAAGTTTTGTCCAATTTAATTTTAAAAGCATATAAAAATTTTATCTCCTGTAAATTCATCGAAATGATGGGTTTATGGAGATTTTGTATTTTGTGTGGGCGGTAGGGTGGAGTATTGATAAAATTTATTTTAACAACTTTAAGATTTATGTATGAGTAAGAGAACATTTTATAATATATATTATAAAATGTTCTCTTACTCATATATATTATATAAATATTTAATGGTTAAAATCTAAGTTATAATAATTTTACACTTCTCGTGTTAAAGTAATATGATATGCATATGCTCAATACTCAATCGCAAGAATAATGTGTTATCCTACTATAGTAAAGCTCTTATGCACCTCTGCAAACTAATACTCTACAAGCACAAGTAGGTTTCTATCCTTCCAACATGTTCGAACGTTGAACGCGTTGGACGTCGGGATCATTCGAAAACGGTGAGGTTGTCGATGTGAAAGATCCTGGTGTGAACAACAACCGGTAACTATCCGGATAAAGTAATATATATATACTACTTTTTTTTTAAATATTTTTTATTTTAATTTTAAATCATACATCATTACAAACTATTACGAATATGCGTAAATTAAATTATCATACTTCGTAAAAACAAAATGTACTATGCATATGATGCATACTTTTTATCTCCCGTACATAAATACATAATTATATATAATACGAACATAACATACCACATAACCACATAACGTCTAAAATACACGTAAATATATTTTTTATTATGTTAAAGGTTAAAAACTCAAAGAATTTTGTTGAGAGCAATCATGACCCATATAACTTTTAAAACATTTACATAGACCATCTGCACGATCACATAATCCACGTCCACTACATTCATTAGACTCCATCGTACCTTTTCCTTTATTTTCAGCATTGTAAACGACAGTAAATGTGCAAGTACCAGAGATATGATTTGCAGCTGGTTTCATGTCTGAATAAAATTCAATAATTTTTTGAGTTGCCATAACCCGTTTAATTTGTACCAAACCTTTATAACCACTATTACTGGAACATGAGTAATATAAATAATCATCTGCCCTTAAATGCAAATTAAATATAGATTCCGTATATGTATTGTAACTACCTTTTGTATAATATTCATTATTAGATGATCTTAAAGATAATTTTCCATCATTGCTATAATATTTATTCTCCGTGTATACTTGATATGGATTTGTTGTACTTGAGCAAGAAGCAGAAACAACTTTACGTTCAACTGCTTCTTCAAATGGTTCTGATACGACAAAACCGGTGATTAATTTTCCATCTGTAGTTGAGTACGTAACTGAATCAACCGTTCTTGTTTCCCATTTTCCAGCACCAGTTCTAAGAGAAATTCGATCACCTATTTCAACTTCACGTTCATCCATAACGAAATCAGTCACTGACGCCAATGAGGCATATGGAGTAACTTCTCTTCCATATTGATCTGGCCTATTTAATGCATCGCCACCAACAAGCATACCCATACACATACTCCAACCATGTGCTTGTCGTGTGCTACCAGGTGTCCTTGTACATGGTGCAGATTTAGTCAATTGTAAATGTCTACGATCACTGACTACGCACGATGTCATAGCATTTGCATGTTGAGCACTATTTCCAATTCTGTGTATTGGTGTTAATAGTGGGAATAGATGTGTTATTGTTGAAAGGTGTGTTTCCTCAAATGGAAGATTTACATGGATTGTATATACACCCCCTGCGTTTGCCACGCGAACAACTGTTCTAATTTGACCTTCAATTCGAATATGATCCCCAACTTCAGGCAATGGACTTGGTGTACCACTAGATAGTGTAATTGTCAACGGCGCAGTACGGGTAACACTAGCAGTCTCTTTCAACACAACATTGGCAATTAAGCTCGTTTTTACACCTTGTTTTGTTTTTTTTATATGGTTGCATTTTAAATTTTTCAAATCACCTGGCACAACCATTTTTCGCGCGGATGCATGGGTACCTCTTCCTGTTTTCGTACAACCAGGTCCATAGAACGATTCAGTACATGCACATGTTCCACCCATGGTACAATATGCAGCAACACCAGCACCTTCCATGGATTGATCTGGATCAAAATTACCCCGATCATTGCTATCATTTTCATCGACTCCATTATAACGGCAATCATCATGTGTTCGACATCCACTTTCAAAAGTGATATCATATCGCATACCATTTTGTAAAAACAATCTGTTTCCATTCATTGTTTCACCCATTGCTTTATCAATAGTAAATCGAAGTTGGTTCGTAGTTACACTTTTAATACGGCGGAAACTATCCCCATATCGCATTAAATCACCAACGGCGAAATGTTGAATACCAAAATCAGCATTATATAAAGATGAGGAAAATGAGAAATCAGTAGAACTGGAACTTTCTGATCCTAAATTTTGGCCAAATGCACTTCCACTACGTGTCAATGCCTCCACTGTTACGTCTGGGATCATGTTGCCTGGTAAATTTCTTAATGCTTGTCGTATTTCTTGTGCAACCGTTATACGATACACTGGAGTACCAGCAGTTTTATATCCTGGTGCTAATACATCTCCAGCTGAACTAGCTGTTTTTTTGGAATATCCAAATGCTAAACCATTCACTGCACTACCAACTGTACCAAAATATATTCTTGCATAATGGGCACGTTGTTTTAAAAAGACGTTATTGTCATCCTTTACATATTGTAAAGATTTAATGTAACGATATTCCGTTCCAATACGTATAATGTCACCAATATTAATTTCACTTTTATGTATACCAGGTTTATTGCCGAAATCTAAATAAATATCTCCTACATTTGCTGTCTCGGCAATAGTTTGCGATAGGCGAACTTCAGTTGGTATTGGTTGTGTAGTAAATTCTTCACCATATTGATCCGTATATGTTAACGTAAATGTCCCACCAATTGGTCCCATATCCGTATCCAAAAACAATGTTTGTCGTTCCGGTCTTTGCTCATATGGTGAATATTCATTGTATAATGCATTGATATTCTCCTCCGCCGTTCCAGTAGTGCCAGCCGTACCTTCACGTTCTGGATCGTAGGAAATGATCGACATCGGATCATCACCAACTGGGCATTTGCGCAAGGAACAATCATGGCCTGTATATCTACTCTGACATTTACATGCAGAATTTTTCTTCTTATCCCATAGATCATATTTAAATTGTTTTCGTATCATGGTTCCAGGCGGTAATGTAGCTGGAAATTCAGATGCCAAAGTTAACCATGTGCCTTCTACTCCTATAACTTCAATTGCATCGAAATCTTGAATTTTTACATAATCACCTACAGAAATTTGTGTTGTCACTTCAACATCTAATTCACACCATACTTGCGTGCTATCTTTAAATGTTGCAACGGTGAAATTGAAAAGGTATGGATCCCTTACACGTAATTCATCAACCGTTAAACATTGCCCATGGCCGCTACAATCATTTGGGCATGCTTCACGTTGACAACCAACACCGGTAAAACCTGGGAAACAATCGCATTCACCCGTTTCACGATTGCATAATCCACGATTACTACACTCCATGTAAAAATGCCCTTCATCCTCAGCACCATCATGATAACCACTACCGAAGAAATCACCTGGCCACATTTCCCACGTCCCTAATGGTCTCGTTTGTGTTTTTAAAAATTTGTAAATAGGGTATCCAGACCAATCTTCATTGGCGCGCCCTCCAAATTCTACAGTATCTTTGCGTCGATTATGAAACCATAAACGTTCATCATTGCTTCCATATTCATAATCACCAACACCCCAACCTATGATGATTTTATTACATGCATATGCAATGTTTGTTCCAGTATTTAATAAACCTGTACTTGCTATCGTCTGTGTCGAGTCTTGGCATTCAGTTACTTCCATAATTTGACTACCAACTTTAATAAAGTCACCAGCAGCTAATTCACCTCTATGCTCATTTGTCTCCCCAATAATGGCAGTTGGTGCTTTTAAAAATCCAGCCAAGGTAATGGTATCGGAATTAAGTTTAAATTCTGAGATTGGTTGTGATAAACGTTTCCATGTATTATCTGCACGATCTCCATCCATATTTAAATCACCTTGTGGTGTTGTTATAAATGCAAATCCATATGCACATACACGTTGCGAGCAATCTGCACTACGATAATCACGATAACATGAACATGTATCTTGCTTTCCACAATACCCATGTCCACTACATGCATTTGGACAAAATGCATTTACATAATGAATCGAAGAAGAAGCATATATAGCTATTACAAGTAATAATAATAAATTATAACTATTCTTCATTTTCAACAAATATTTTTTTTTTTAATTATTTATATGATAAGCCCGATGATAACAGTAATATATTTGCACAAAATGTGGTCTAACGTGAAAAATGTCACGACATGTGCACATGTTGTTGGAGGCCGGTATCGGAGCGGAGCGGGAGGGGAGAGGATTTTTCGATGAGACGATGTTATTTGTTATTACTTTTGTAAGGTATTAGAGCTAGAGCTACTATATAAGCTGGATTGGCAATAATAGTTGATGATGAGTGCATATATATATGGTGGTGGATAATATTATTATTTGTTGATTGTTGTTGCGGATTGTTCCGTATGCGGGTGTGTATCAGTTAATGTAGGATGGATGGAAGTTATAGATGGATGTGTGAAGATATATACAGGTGATATAGTATATTGAGAGATATTATTGCACATTTAGTCCATTTAGTCTGTCTAGAGTGTGTGGGTATATTAGAGTTAAAATGAAATCAAACGAAGAAAAATATATTTTTTATATACCAGAGAATGATGACGCAAACAATAATTCTGGCCGTTGGTCTAAAGATGAAGATGAACAATTGCGAAAAGCAGTTGAAGCGATTGGTCCAAAAAATTGGAGACGTATCTCTACTGAATTTCTACAAGGTAAACGTAGTGGTGTTCAATGTATCCATCGTTGGCAATATGCATTACGACCTGGTCTAGTCAAAGGTCCATGGACAAAAGATGAAGATAAAATTATCATCGATTGTATGAAATTAGGCGTAACGAAATGGAGCAAAATTGCTGAACGTATCCCAGGTCGGATTGGAAGACAATGCCGTAACAGATGGTTTAATTATCTCGACCCTCGAATTAAAAAAGGCGCATGGTCGGAGGAGGAAGATAAAATTTTATTTGAATTGCAAAATAGAATGGGAAATCGTTGGTGTGAAATTGCAAAATTATTACCTGGGCGTAGTGAAAAGGCAGTAACACGTCGATGGAATAGTCGTAAATTCCAAGCAAAACAAGCATTAAAACGAGTGACTAACTTGGAAGTGACATCGTATTTACCACCACCAAAAGCGAAAGAACGAACTCCATTATCACCAGCATTAAAACGAGTGACTAAGCAACAAAAAGTGCCTAACGTGGAAGTGACATCGTATTTACCACCACCAAAAGCGAAAGAACGAACTCCATTATCACCAGAATCAAATGGAACGAATTTGGATGATACAGGAGTAAGCAATGAAAATATGCCAAGACAAAAACAAATAATTGAAGAAGATGCTACTGTCGTAGATGATGCATTAAGTGTAAATTCATCTAGTGATGAAGATGAAGATGACGACAGTGATGAAGATGATCAAAACGCCATTGTGGGGCAAATATACTGGTGTAATGGATACGAACAAGTATTAGTATGATAGTAAACACAAACACAAACGAATTTGTACGATGTATCAAGATATTAAGTCTGTACACAACTAGAGGGTATAATGAATATTTTGACACGCCACATTATCATGTACTGTTCGTACAAGATTTTCTAAAAAATCAATTTTTTTGTTTATAAAAATATATTTATTATGATAAAACAGACACACACATTTATATTTCCTTAATTACCACACGAACTTCGTATGATATGTCATATTTAAAACTCTCTTCTTTCAGATAATCATACTCATTATAATTTGTACAACCCCAGACCACACCACCACATAATTTTTTCACAACTCATCCCCTTCTTCCATTTCTTCCAAATCAATTTCACGTAATTCACTACTCCTATTATTACCATTATTACTACCATTTAACATCATCTTATTACTATCATCATTATTACCAAATACAAAATGTGTATCTGATATTAATTTTGATAACCACCATAACCAAATTGGAAATAAAATAAGTCGGATAACAAGTTGTATAATAATTTCTAATATCATAAATACTCTCCAATTTGCATATCGTAATCCACTAATTAAAAATTCAACCATGGTTACAATCGATAAAAATAAACAATAAATACCTAATCTTGTATTGTTTAAATAAACTGCATGATGTTTAATTAATTTACCCATTATATAAAATCCACAACATAAAAATAATGAATCAATTGCATTTAACCATACACGCCTAGATTGTGACATCCTATAACTTATTTCTAACGATTGAATTGCACCAAAACCACCATCGTTCGTATGATTTGTTACCGTTTCTTTATTTGCAAGTGGTGGCCAACTAGCTATCCAATCAGCAGTACTGACTGAACCAGCTGTCATAGTCATATCCATCGTTTCGAACATTGCTATGATAATAAATATAGCCTGTAATACTTTTCCTTTTGAATCATGTCTTCCAAATCTTTCTGCAAATAATGATACAGGAATTGAGACAGTAAACCAAGCTATTAATTCCACTAAATCAACAATTAATTCCCAACCTAAATATTCTCGTCTTGTTTTCCATATATCATATAATAATGCACTATCCAATTTAATATAATCTTTGTATGAATATTTTTCATGCGATGTTTTTTCAATTACATGTACAATAATTGATAATATACCACCAACTATAAATAATATTGCAGCAACTTTTGACATTTTTTCCACAAATGTTGTATCATATGTAGCTTTTCTACTCGCTCTTGATTTCGGTGTTAACGTGTTCATATTATCGTTTTGTTGTATATAAAAATATTATCTTTTTCTTTGAAAATATTTATATAAATATTTATATAATATAGTTTCTGTGCTTCTTGTTATTTTTCCTTGTTGTGAATTTTCATAGAATTCTTCTTCATGTTGTTTCTATTCCTTCGCACTTCTTTTCATATCTATCTGCACATTTGAAATATAATACATGGTTTTTTATATTATTTTGATTTGTTGTTCGATATCTTCGATTCTTCACATTTAGTATTCTAATTCTTTCAAGTATAAATATTGGTCATTTGATAGCCGCGGGATAGCAAAGATCGATGTGAGATGTGTGAGATCTGGGAGATGTGAGATGGGAGATTGTGAGTATGATTTTTTGATATTCTAATTTTCCTATTAGTTGTGCACTTCAAAATTGTTTCAGAATTCAAGCTATCAAGTATAAATTATCAATAGTGTCATTTGCACTTGATAGTGAAACGTGACATGATATTGCTATTCCATTTTAAGGTCAAATATTCAACACTCAATGTCCAGCTTCAAAATGGAATAGCAATAATGATGAGACGACAAAAAATGAGATTTGGACAATGTTAGAATTGCATTTTGCACATTTTCACATGGTGTGCCATGTTAATTATAATGACCACCATCAGATGGAGGATGTATTTTCCTGGTTGTTTTGTATAATAATTGAAAATTGAATAACGAACTTGAGAAAAAAAATAATAAAAGTGGTCGATGGTGTGTGTGTGTGAAGTAGATATAGTTGTCATCTCTCATTGTTCATTATATATATATAGAGAGAGAGAGGGAAGATATATCTATTTCATCACTTTACATACAAGCATTCATTTTAATGTTTACATCTGTATATATATATAACTAAATAACAAGAAATTGGTATATATTATTATTTTACAATTTTTGATTAAAAAAACAAAATAAAAAAATGAAGAAAAATATTATGTGTTTAATTGATATAGCAAATGATGAAAAACTATTGCAACCTACTATATCAGCCAATACAACAACAACTGAAACTATTTGCGAAAATTATGTACAGGCACCAATATATGCAAACAAATTAAAAACAACGCTGGGTCGGATTGTATCATCATTCATTTCAAGTCACGAGCAGAATAAACATAATAACAATAATAATACCACAACAAAATCTGAAACAAAGCAACTAAATTTACAATGGTCATTTCGTTTATTTCATTCATTAAAGCAATTATCACCAAATGATCTAAGGCGAACTATCAATAACAATGTTAGTAGTAATAACAATAATGATAATAAAACTAACAACTCTGACAATGTATTAGACCATAACGACCACGATAACCAATATGTATATAAACAAATGATACAAAATACATGTTTTCATACTAGTAATTTGATTTCGTTAACGAATTTTGAAAATAATTTATACGAATTTTTAAAACATATTAATAATAACAACAACAATACAAGTAATAGTTCATTTTTCGAAAACAACAACAACAATACCAGTTCTAATAGGAAAATGGTACAGCGACGTCATGGGCTGTTATGTAAAATATTGATGGATGTGTTAAAACCATCTGAATGGGTAGTAAATGAAGATAATAATAACAACGATGAAAATTTATATACTTTTTCCAACCATGATGATGATCAAGATAATGATACATTTGAACATAAATGTACAAATTACATATTTTTATTTACACCATATCCAACGAATATGAAACAGTTTAAATTCTTGTTGAATACACCAAGGTCTACATCTGTTAGTAAAGCGACAGAAGGAAGCAAAAACAGTAAAATGAATTATGATGATAATGATGACAATAATAATTTTGAAGAACAAAAACAAATGGTTAATCATTCAATTGATGCAGTACATAAATTACTTCAAAATTCATTTGAAAAAATGTCCATAAAATTAATATGGATCGATACAACAACATTGTCATCACTAAGTGTTAGCAATAGTGTTATAAATGATGATCATGCTTTAAACATGGGTATTCGACAGCTTCATCGTATTCGTCAGGAATCATATTTATATAGAACTGGTTGTATGAGACTTTCAAAGCAATTAGGCTTTACAGGCTTTACCATGAATGAATTATTATTTAAATCAAAACTTATATCGATTGATCAAATGTTACAGGATCATTTTTTTCACACAGATAATTCAGATAATACAATAAATAATGAATACAAGAACAAGAATAGTAAGAAAAAAGTAAGAGATACTAAACACGAATATCAGGTTTCACAACCAATTTTTCATGGAGAAATGTGCTTAAATAATAAGGCCAATAAAAAGGTAGACGTTGATACTCGTATTAATGTTGAGGTAGTCACATTAGGCAATTGTGAAAATACAACAAAAAAGGATCGGCATAGCAATAGTTCTACGACTACTATCATGTCAAATGCATTGGCGCATAAATTTATACTTGAAAATGTTACATCATATGATCGATGTATGCATATGTATCAAACCAACTTGATTACGCATATATGCAAGCCATCGATTACGAATCAACGTGCTGATAACAACAACACGATTGACGATGCAACAAATATACAAAATTTCCAAACATTAATGCTCTACTTATCAACAAATAAGAAATGTGCTGTTGTATCAGTATATGAGATGGAAGAGGATAATAGTACATTAGGGGAAGAACATCTCGCAGAAGTGGAAAATATTTTTAGCGATGATAATGATGATGATATTGAAAGTAGTAGCAGCAGTGGTGATAGTGAACTTACAGCACCAACAACAACGACTATTACCACTACTACTACAAGAACTATCACGGATCCTATCATGCAAAATGATAATCGGAATGAACCTAAAATGAAATTTGCCAAATTGTTAATGTTAAAACCTATGACTCCAATTACGGCATTGGTATCCATATTGCCAACATACATAGATCAATTAATTGATCATAAAACGTTGGTATCCCCCGAGCTTGCAGGTAATGTTCTACAAACTCGTGAAAATATCAACACCAATAAAAGTAATTGTGTCGTTTCATCATTAAGTATTGATGGGTTTATTTGCCCACCGCCATCTACTATGTTAAATTTAAATACGTATAAAGATGATGATACTGATAATAACGTGTATCCTTTACAAAATACTGTTGCAAGCAAAGATTCAAGTATTGTAGTTACTCGTAAACATACAAGAAGCAATGGTAGTGATAATCATCATAATAGTAATGATACTGATAGCAGTCAAATGACTATGATAATTTCTTCATCTTCTTCAGATATGGAAGATGAAGATGGAATGTTTTCATCGTCCAATGTGTCAAATACGCAAGATGTATTGACAACAGATGGTGATGATGGGGAGGAGGTTGGAAGCAACAATGATGAAAGTGATATGAACGATCAGGTACAAATCGAACTTAATGTTGATGCTGTAGGAGTGGTTGATGAAAATGATACACTCAATGTGGGGAATGGGCAATATAATACTGCACACACACATGATAGCAAGGTGAATTCACATCAATATGATATAATTTCAGATTTGATTCAAGAATATGGTATTGTAGATTCAATCCATTTCAAAAAAGGAAATGACCAGAAAAGTCATCTTAATGATGATGATGTGAATAAAGTATCTTTATCAAATTCAACAACGTTGGATGCAGTATCAACAAAAGTAGAGACCAACAATACAACGACGAAGACGACAGCAACAATGAATACTTTTCTTAATGGTAATGAGACTCATAGTACCAACACAACAACCAATTCGCAGATGAAAGAACAATTGGAGAATAAACACAAACAAGAGAAACTAGTATTGTCATCACAATCAACGTCACCGGAAAAAGAAAGTGAAGCAGATAGAATTGCAAATGCATTCAGTGCATTTAAAGAATCTTGTGAAAATTTATTGACTACAAATAGGAAATCTATTATGCGTGACTTATCCAAGCAAATATTGCCCACATTGTATACAAAACTTGGAAGTAAAGATGGTAGAAACAAATATTTACCTGTAGTAACGTGTAAAGAAATACGAACGTTTATTAAAGACCAGTTATTAATTGGTAAAACAGATTTGAAAAAGAAATATATGGCAAAAAAAAAACCAAAGCCGAAAGTGTTATCTACACCAACCGCATCTACGACTGAAACCAATACAGCACTCTTACGTGAAAATAAAATTTATGATTACCAAATCCAAATATATTTAAGAATGGAAGTTGCATCGTTGGCTAGAATAGCAGAAGCTACTTCTATGGATACACCAACAACACCAACGTTAAAGCCACGTGATCCAATCAAAGCAAAGAATTTAGACGATATATGTTCACTATTACAATCGATTTCGTTTTTAATGGATGCAAATGCGAAAAAATCACATTTGCAAAATAACAACAATCGAAATCATATGAATAGTACTAATAATTACAACAATACTTGCAATATATCGATTAGTAAATTTCTAGACTTGTTTTTAGTTAATGATTTTAAGCGTATTTTACCATTGACATTGTTTGAACTTTACGATGAGTTGAATATTGAATTATCGCCATCATTAGTCTCATTAAAATCAAAGTTATTGTTGCAAAATGTTCATATTGATCAAAGTAGTAGCGAAGGTAATAATAGTAATCATAATAACAATAATAATTATACGCCATTAAATGGTAACAATAATTTAGTCACGTCCCCTTCCATTTACCATGACATAAATAGTAATATGTCATTATCGCGTACAAATAGTAATAGTAGTACAAGTAGTGGCAACAACAATACAACAATGATGCCATCAGATGGAACGAATGATGATAAGAATAAGAAGAATAACAATAAAAATCATATTAAAGGTGTGACTGTAAATA
>Ga0099797_101440_pt1 | contig 12548 bp, 15 predicted proteins | sample Uncmet_Sort48C_1_FD_89871 | JGI IMG/M metagenome (GOLD analysis project Ga0099797, IMG submission 89871) | Marine eukaryotic communities from CALCOFI LINE 67, Pacific Ocean - C012_Sort48C_1 | ecosystem: Environmental > Aquatic > Marine > Oceanic | place: Pacific Ocean: Monterey Bay | collected... | reverse complement strand
AATTCCCAAAAAAATATAATAAGAAATGTGCAAGAAACATCAAATAAACGTGTGGATCCACATGTTTCTAACATTTTTTTTTTTTTTGGCTCAAGTCAATTTGGCTGCGGTATCCACCACCTTCCCATTCCACCTGTCCACCTCCCCGATAGTCGACCATGTCCACCACTCCATTGCGACGACAGTACCCTGCAGGTGCGAGACCGTTCGTTGCCCGGCAACCTCGAGCTGTTCACCATTTACTCCGACCTAAGGTGCAGAAGCTCATGAGGGACATCACCACCATCCATAAGGCTTTACAGGAAATCAGCCTAGAATTAAGCCAACCGGTGAAGTCAATGGCCACCCAAACCGACGACAGGGATGACAAGCTCCGCTTTGACAACACTGACAAGTTCAAGCCTTTGCCTTGTGAGGAGTGTGGCACGAACACCCTCAACCACACAGACCATTTCGACAAGTACCCTTCTTTGCCTTTTGAGGCGTGTGGCACAAACATCCTCAACCACGAACTTGACATTGATGCAAATGATATCCAGAACTTACCTGCACAAGACAAACCTACAGATAAAGCGACCCAGATCCAGGTTGACACACATATGCAGACAGAGGACGCTGTTGTCTGCGACCTTGGCCAGATAACCGAGCTGATTGCGATGAACTCCTCCTTGCAGGCCGAGTTGTTGGCTCGCCGCCAGGAGTCTTTGGCAAATACCTCCAGTATAACAGACAAATATGGGAAGTTGCTGCAAGCAGCTTTTGACGAAATAGAGAAGCAGAAAGCCTATATAGAATTTTTGAATGGGTAGGGTTTGCCTGATTCTTCGACTTCTTCGTAGACTTTGACTGCACCCGGGTGGTTCTCAAGTTGTTGTGGTTCTGCTGGTCCCTTCGGGGGCCGGTGGGCAGCAGCATGCCACCAATGCGACCATCAAGATTGAGCTCTTGCTGCTGCCGGGTGAGGGGCTTAGCTGCTTAAGGGCACAACATCGTAATATACTTGCTTGTACAGTTCCAGGTCATTTTTAGGATTTTTTTTGTCCGGTATACGCCATATTTTGGATTTTTTGTTTGGCCTGCATACGCCTGAATCTGGATTTTGTTTGGCCGGCATATGCCCAAATTTGGATTTTTTGTTTGGTTTGCGTACAGGTGTTTTTGGATTTTTGTTTGGCGTTTGCCGGCCAAACAAAAATCCAAAATCGTGCGTATGCAGGCCAAACAAAAAATCCCAAATTTGGCGTACGACGGCCAAACAAAAATCCCTAATCTGGCGTACGACGCCAAACAAACATCTGAAATTGGGCCTATGTAGACCCAAGGATACCAACGTAACTAATGCACAAAAAAAAAATATGACAACTCTACCAAAGGGTACCCCAAGGATACCAGAGGGGGGGATGTATGGACATGCACAGACCTCAAAAGACTGCCTATAGAAGGCAAAAAGCTAATGGCTGAGGGAATGGAGATGCCACTCAAGAAGCTGGCTCAGCCCATTCAAAACCTAATCAACTTACAGGCAATATTAGGTAAGCCCACAGGAGGCACAAGAACAGTATGTAAAACACCCATGTTATATAGAATGACTCTGAGAGGTAGAGGAGAGGTAGCAGAATGGGAGAGTATTATGTCTGCTGTATCAGAAGACTTTGATATGTCAGGAAAAGGTAAATCGGCACTAGTGGCTAGTGCCTATAGAGGACTACAGACAGAAATATATAAATATACAGAAGAACAAGTGATAGGGTTTTTTTCATGACTTTGAGAAATTCTTCGATACTATAGACTTAGAAGTACTAATGAATAAGGCAATTGAGCTTCAATTTCCTATAATAGATCTGCTATTAACCATGCTACAGCACATGGCACCTAGAGTAATACAATGCGACGGGTTCTGCAGCAGAGCTATCATCACTAATACATCTATTCTAGCAGGATGCAAGCACTCGGTGGCCCTCACTAGAGTCCTATTCCTAACAGGTATGCAAAAAATATGTATAGACAACCCGCTGGTAGCCACACAGTTGTATGTTGATGACACTGCAATGTTGGCTGCGGGAGAAAAAAGAGGAAGTACACCTAGCCATGGAAAAGGCAGTAAAGGATTTTGTTAAATTAAGCAAGAAACTAGGGCTGAAACTCAGCACAAAAGGAGTAATAATAGCCAAGCTACCATATGCTGCAAAAATGATAGTACAAGAACTTAAGAACATAGGAGTGGTATACAATGTAGCAGAGTCTACTAGAGATCTAGGAGTTGACTTCTCTTTTAGTAAGAAGCCAGCCATTAGAAAGAACATACTCAAAAACCGAATTAAGAAATCGAGAGGAACACTAACTATAATATATAAAATAGCACAAATTCGTAGGAGAGCCCACGTATTGTTCTCGGGGGCAGGATTTTCCAAATCCACATTGGGGACATCAGACATCCTCACTCTCATATACAGAGTGGTCCCAAATAGAAGTAGCTGCAGCAAATGCAGCTGGTTTCAAAGCAGGTAGGTGCAGATATTCTGCACTATGTGTAGCATATGGGCCTGAAGGGCACCCGTTTGCTAGAGGATTAAAGGAACTATCTATATTATGGTTCAAAATACTTATGCCATTAATAAATAAACAGCACATCATTCTGGAAAAACTAGATGAGTCATGGAGCAAAATATATATATATATATATATATATATATATATATATATATATAGAACTTACCTCTAATGAGAAAACAGGAAAGAAAATGCTTCCAATACTTAGAAGGCATGAAATAGACCAAATAATGGAATGGTAGCCATGTATGGAGCTGCCGAACAATGAAATCACTCTAGAAAAGAGCCTGACTAAAGCAGATGGAATTGCAGCACAAATAAATGTCATGCTATATGGGCTGGGCTGGATACCGGTCAGCTTTAAGAAATGGATATCGCCGGGCGGCCAAGAATGAATACTTGAGTCTACCCCAGATATGCCATTTCCCATAATGACAGTAATAAGAGAGATCCTTAAGTCATATCATATATATATATATGGCCCAAAAGGCAAGGAAACACTATCATGGTGATTCAATAGGAAAACTAATAGCATGGGAGACAGTACTGTCCAGAAATAAGAGCCTGAAGTACAAGAAGAAGTTCCCAGAACTTGCTATACTAGAGACTGTACAAGCAGGGGCAGCCTGGCCATGCACAAGAGTTCAGAAAGCATACCCAGGACTTGACCTGAAATGCCCACTATGTAATGAAGATGTATATGACTGCTGGCACACATTGTGGACATGTGAGAAAATCATGCAGTCACAGGAGCCTGCAATCACGGCTTCGAATTATCTTATACAGGAACTAGAACATAGCAGGGTATCCTTCTTCAATAGAGCGCTAGTCTCGCAGGAAGAAATAGAGTTAGGAGAAGAATTTAACCCCATGAATGAATACCCATTGCAGATGTTAGCTGTGGGGCCGCAAGTAGCTAATATCCAAGAAAGACAAAGCAATCATAGCACTGATGCCAACATAAGAAGAACCGAAGAGGAGACAGTCATCAAGCCGGTGCTATATACCCCACCGGCCCGGCTAAATGAAGCTGACAACGAATATGTAGATGAGTTATTGAGGCAACGTGGTTATGATACCACCGAAAGCAAAAGAGGATACAAAAGGAAAAGGCAAGAATGCATGAATTACAATAGAGAGGAGTCTGACCCGACGGCCAGGTCCTCCACAGATGTGCCAGAAACGGCACACAGACATTACTCTTCTATGGATATGTCTGACATGGAAATAGAAGAAGAAGAAGAAGAAGACACAGAAGAACAGGACTGTCCAAATAGGCAGTCTCCTCAAGAAGAAGAGATAGGAGAAGAAAATGAGCAGGAGCAAAACCCGAGTATGGATAGTAGTACCTGGTGGCCTTCTGGGTACTACTTCGGGGACGGATCTGGGGGCAAATATTCCCGGTACCCTACCCTTACCAGATGTGGAGTAGGTGTGCAATATGTAGACGAAGAGAAAGAGCCTAGAACTAACATATCTACCCCACTGCCGGGACCAATACAATCCAACAATAGGGCGGAGTTGTATGCACTCTGGATTGTAGTAATGAACATAGAAATAGTAGGAAAAATAGACTTCTTCACAGATAACAAGATTGTCAGAGACACAATATTAAAAGGAAAACACAGGGCCAGACTTGCTAATCATGGTGACCTGTGGGCTGAGATATTTGAGCAGATAGAGAAGAAAGGGTTGGAAGTGAGGGTATACTGGATACCCAGCCATACTGACACACAGCCCAAGAAGAAAGAGAAAGCCCCTGCTTGGATGAAGGAGTGGCATGTAAAAGGAAATAAGGCAGCAGACGAGCTCGCGGTTGCTGCAGCAAGTCTGCATGAAGTTCCCAAGGAACAGGCAGATAAAATAATAAAAACATATAAGGACCTGAATCATATACAAAATAGAATAATAGAGGTTACCAAGATGTACCCTCAGAGGAAGTACAACAAAACTATACTAGAAAATGTATCTGAGAATAAGCCCACATATAAGGATCAAATACTGGATCTGCTGCAGTCGTCCCAGCATGATTGCATTATACACAATAACAGATTACACTGCAGTAAGTGTAATTCTAGTATACATATAAAGGCAACACACATAAAAGACTTTATATCATCATCCTGCCTTCCCCCGGAAGACAACTATTGCTTTGCAGTAGGGCACCAACATACTCATCATTCCCATAGAATGAAAATATATGGTGGAGTTTTCATGTGTATCCGGTGTGGCGGCACTGGATCAAGGAAGCTAATCAAATTAGCCAGGCCGTGTGAGACCCCTACAGATGGAGGACAGAAAAATGTCGATGCATATGCAGCAGGCACTGCCCCTGCTGGATATAAAGGATGGCCATATAAAAAGGTTCATCTGCAAGAAAACATAGCATACAACAATGTACAAACATTGGTGGATAGAATGCATAAGAAATATAAACATCAATATGAGAAACAGGAAACATATGACATCGATGCTGACTCAGCATTCGATGAGGACGAAGGGCCCACTCCAACCGCAGAGGAGGCAGAAGACCTGCCGCCGTGTCCCGGGGGTTCCGAATCTGAATCTGACTAACATATCCCTAATACCTGAACCATAATACGACATATGCTGTAGGGGCATGCGCGCTTTTGAACCTTCGGGCTACGGTGCACATCGACTCAACAACGTCAAATGAAAAATGAAAAATTCCCTTCTAGGAAAACAAAAGCCTCTTTTGAGCAGGATGATGACAAGTTAGAATTCGAAGCAGATGTAGTTGAGCCGTTCCCATACGCCAAACAGTGCAAGTCTAAACCTAGCCCTGCTAAGAACCAGTACCTGTGTTGTTTCTTTGCAAACATTTCTTCGCTCTCTATCAAGAGACAGGAATATCTACAACACAATAGAGGCAGATACCACATATTTGGACTTCTAGAAACACATAATGCTACCATGCAAGATCACTTTTGGAACCTTATGGGATGCAAACATGCAACCAATCTAGCACAACAAACTTCCACATTTGGTTCACATGGAGGAGAAGCACTAGCCTTTAAAAAACACCTAAATATAACCAAGGTTAGACAAGACATACTAGACATAATCCAAGCCACCTCTAGCATCCCTCTCAGGTTTTCAGCAGTAATAGTCACCACTCAAGAAAAACAATACAGTCTAGCTATCACATACTGGTACTCCAACCAGCTACTAAGTGAAAACAACAAAGAACTGCTGGGCCACCTAGCTATGCTCAGGCACCTCCTCAACCTCCCTCTACTAACTTTTGGAGACTACAACATTCCACACACACTTCTAGAAGATTCTGGATGGCTTAAGCCACACAGACTCAACATACGCCTTCTAAATGGAGGGCCATCCACCAATAGATTACCTCCTCTTTGCAGGAGATCTAGGAAAAGACATTCTAAACACCACCCAACTTAAAAGAGTTCCATTTGGCCCACACTTTGGCTATAGAGTAATCATAAAAGGCCACAAAGCAACCAAAGGAACACTAATAAACTACCCTTCACCTCTACCATATGACGATTTCAATAAACACCTACCTAACTACTCCCAAGAGGATCGAGACCAACAGTGGCACACAGCCAAAAACAAAGCACAAGAAATGCTACAAACACAAAAAACAGAACTGGTTATGCCTTTTTAGGACACCCAGAACCTCTAGTACTAGCTGACCTTAAACTCAACAGGCGACACTCTAAAAGACTCTAAAGCTGCAGGAGAACAGTTCGCCTTATCAGCACTACAATCAGAACTCTACATACTCAAAATTGCAAATATACCTGAAAAAAGATATAGGACATACATAGGCAGAAGCCGATTCCCTAGATTCTTCAGAGGAACCAATAGCAATGTCACCAACACACCGCCACAATTCAAGTTTGAACTGCTGCACAGAGCAGCCACAGCATATAATCTAGTCTCTACTATACAAGAAAACACACCATCTAGCAAACGAAGTAACAGATTTCTAAGAAACTTCGCACAACACATCCAAGAAACTCTAGAAAACAACACAGAACTCTACAATAACAAAACAGTTGACACCATCATACCTACAGAAAGCTGGATGCTGGTAGGCACCACACTTACAAGCAATCGTAGAACACAATATCTACTCAAATACGAAACCAAAGAAATACTTCTAGACATACAACACAAACTCGGCAAACAAGCCAGTTTCTCTATTAAAAACTCCTTTGCAGACTTTGCAAAGAAAGATCTAGCAGCACATGGCTCTAGAATGTTTGCTTTTATTTCGAAAGAATCAAAAGCACTTTTCTCTATCAACAACACAATACACCCATCTTACTCACACAACCCAGATGCACACTTACACACCCAAGCACAAGCATGGGCACCAAGATGGCACCCATGCAACCACGAACTAAACAACACTCTGAACCGGCTCCTACTAAGGATAAGAACTCTAGCCAAAACAGCTGCTGCACAAAGCGGCTCTAACTACAACACAGAATCTCTAGATAACTCTCCCAATTCATACAAAAAAGATACGAAAGGAGGAGATGCCTGGTCTAACACAGACATCAAAAAGGCACCTACTAGAGTCAAAGAAGGACTAGCAACCTCTATGAGGTACAGCACCAAAAAACAGTGCAACCTATTCAAAATATGCTGAACCTCCACCCTCTATTAGGCAATCCAGGAGGAGGTAGCAGAACAATTTGCAAAACACCTATGCTCTACCGACATACCCTTAGAGGCAGAGGGCAAGTAGGTCAATGGGAAGACAACACTACAGGCTCCTTTGACACAGCCGGCAAAGGTAAGTCTGCACTTCTAGCTGCTGCTTAAAAAAGCAGAAGTCTATGGGCAAACAGAAGATCAAGTCATAGCAGTTTTCCATGATTTTGAAAAAATCTTCGACACCATAGACCTTCCCATACTCATAGAAAAAGCACTCGAATTAGACTTTCCAGTATTAGACCTAGCACTTACAACCATGCAGCATATGGCACCTAGAATCATCCAGTGTGACTCCTTCTGCAGTAAGCCTATATTAGTAAACCGGTCTATTCTAGCTGGGTGCAGACACTCAGTAGCACTCACTAGGGTCCTTATGCTTACAGGCATAACAAAAATCAACATAGAACACCCGCTAGTATCCACAGATGCATATGTAGATGACACTGCCATGCTCACATATGGAGAGAGGCAAGAGTCATTAGACAACATTTCAAATGCAGTTATCGACTTTGCCAAATTTGCACATAGCATGCACCTTAAGCTAAGTCATAAAGGTGTCATAGTAGCAAAAATACAACAAGATGGCAAAAAAACTAGCCTTTAGACTCAAACAAAAAGGCATTAAATACCAGGTCAATGACTCTACAAGGGACTTAGGCATCAGCTTTGCAAACAGTCCCGAAGGAAAAAAGGCAGCTCATCAACCAAAGAGCTAAAAACGCCAACAAAACTCAAGTTAAATTACAATCTCTAGCCAACATTAGGAGAAACGCCAAACTACTCTTCTCAGGAGCTGGCTTCCCCAAAGTCACATGGGGGTTCCAAATCTCAGGAATGTCTAAAATGCAATGGCTTAAATTAGAAACTGCAGCTGCCAACATCACAGGTATCAAAAAAGGCAGATGCAGATACTCTACACTATGCATAGCATGTGGACCAAATGGCCACCCTTTCGCCAGAGGAATCAAAGAACTTTTCGTTCTATGGTTTAAAGTCATCCTAAGACTCATCCTTCATATGGCAAGCACACAACCACAAATTTTTGCAGGCACAACAAACTCCTTTTTACTTATAAGGTACTCTATACTGCAAAAAATAAAACAATTTTGACAACATGCACCAACATATAGAAGGGCTGATCTCTCATGTACTAGTATACTTGCTAGCACTCAACTGGACACCACACTCTATCATAGAATGGTCCAACCCTCTAGGAGACAAATACATTTTCACACCAGGTCAGCTGTTCCCTGTCATGACACTTATATTCGACATTCTAGACTCATACCACTTTCTCAAAGCACGCGATGCACAAAACCACTACCAAGGTGCCTCCCTTACCAGCACTGTAGCATGGCACCAGTCCCTAACTAGAAACAGGTACATTAAAAACCAAAAAAGAGACCACGAACTTGCTCTCCTCGAAACAATCCAGGCAGCAGCAACCTGGCCTATAGACAGGGTACATGAAGAAATACACCCAGAAGTACCCAACCAATGCCCTCTATGCCAACAAGAAGTAGACAAGTGGCATTCGTGCTGGACCTGTCCAAGCCTTAATATGCAAATAGAAGACGAAGACATCACAAACATCAGCTATCTAGTCACCAAACTACAACTAGCTCTAACCAACGATCAACCAGTACATGAATCGTTATGGCTTAGAGGGCTTGTCACTAAAGAACACATAACACCCAGTTCTAACCACAACCCTCTAGAAGAATACCCAGTCACAATTAGACACAAGGACTATGTTCCACCTACAACAGGCCTTTTCGAGGTCATAGCACAACTGTCACTCAACCAATACCTTAGACAACACTTACCTAAACCAACAGAAGCTGAACACCCAGAACCCTCTAGTATTTTCCACCCACCTGGAACCTAAATCACCAAGTATTTCGACTATCTTAATTCACTAAATAACACAAGTAGCACGACAGAGCCAAACAACTCACTACCTCTAGAACAGGAAGTCACCTTCCCAACAGATCTAGAACATAGCAGCCAAGCAAGGTCTAGCACAGACCCTGCCCCATCGGCCTCTAGTCAAGCAAGATCAAGCACAGATCATGCACCAGACATAATAACTAGTAGCACTCTAGTACAACTAGGAGACACCTCAGCCAAAGGTGAGTGGCCATCTGGCTTCTACTTTAGAGATGGGTCAGGAGGAAGTTTCTCTAGTTACCCAACGCTCAGAAGATGTGGTTCAGGCATAGCATATCTAGACTGGGACATAGAACATCAGTACGATGCTTGGTCACCACTACCAGGTCTTATCCAAACAGTCCCCAGAGCAGAGCTGTATGCACTACTCATAGTTGTACACCATGCTCGACCAAATGCCCTAATACACTTCTTCACAGATAACAAAAACACTAGAGACACTTTCTACAAAGGCAAATTTAGAGCTAGCTTAGCTGCCAATGCAGATATGTGGGTAAGTCTTTTCCAACAAATCGAATCTAGATCTCTAAAGCTGCATGTGTACTGCATGCCCAGCCATACAGACACTGAACCGGCTAAACTCGAAAAAGCGCCACATTGGCTTAAACCCTGGCATGTCCTAGGCGATAATATTGCAGATAAGCTAGCAGACCTAGCAGCCAATCTGCACAACCTGTCTAGAGAGCATGCCAAGCCAATTCTAGAAATACTGAACATGCAAACTCTAATCCCAAAACCTCTAGTAGCAGTCATCAAGAACATGCCACCTAGACAACTTAGAGCAGAGGCAATGCAAATACCCCAAAAGGTATCCAAAAACACAGTGATCTCTAGACTTCTTACCAACTCGTCACATCCTGCCTCAATATGCAAAAATAGAATTGTTTGCCATCAGTGCAATCAATCTATGCTTCTAAATGCCCCACAGGTACCAGATTTCCTTGCTACCAAATGTAGCCCGCCAGATCAACAATGGTCGGTCGCCATAGGAAATCGGCACACCCACCCCTCACATCGTCTAAGGCCTTATGGGGGAGTATATATATATATATATATATGTAATATGTACTAGATGTGGTGCAGTAGCAAGAGAGGTTATCAGAAACCTTGCTAAACCATGCATAGATCCAGACAAGCATGAGGAACCCACCCCTGGAGGTAAAACAAACCTCAGGGCATATGCGGCCAATCGGCCTCCCCAAGGCTGCAAAGGCTGGCCTTATAGCTCTGTAGACCAAAAGGACCGGTGCATCAGACGCCAAGTCCAGCAGGCAGTCGATAAACTGCCACCACAATATGTCCCAGATGTGCTAGAAGAAAACCCTTCCGATGCTGAACATCAGCCGTCAGAAGATATGTCTTCACTCGGAGAATCCGGCTCTAGCTCATCCGACTAACTCTACACTAGACTCTAAAAGTAATCGTCCCTCCAGGCTAGCTAGGAGTAGTATCTGTCGTGCTTGCCCGCGGCCTGCTGCTCTGATCATGCGACGCGTGTATGAAGAGATTCACAATAAACAATAAACAAGGACATGCCAGCACTATTCCCATTATTCTAAAGCCATGGACAGGCCGCGGCCCCCTGTGGTGTCAATCAAATTAGAATATATGGGCATGGTGTTGGCATGTATTTGTTCGGCCTGGAAGGCCCAAATATTCCAAGTTTACCTTCATTCTGGCATGTCTGTTTGGCCTTGAAGGCCCAAATACACCAAACGGTGTCACATGTAACGGAGAAGCTGTCACATGTAATGGAGCAATGCCAAGATCAGTTCCCCAGTGCAAGCTACAACCAAACGGTGTCACATGTAACGGAGAAGGTGTCGCATGTAACGGTTTCTGGGGATTGAGGCGGAGGAAAGGAGAGGTGTCATATATAACGGCACAGTGCAAAGCAATGCAAAACAATGCAAAACAATGCAAAGCAAAGCAGCGCAAAGCAATGCGATGCAAAGCAATGCAAAGCGATGCAAAGCGATGCAAAGCAATGCAAAGCAATGCAAAGCAATGCAAAACAACGCAAAACCATGCAAAGCAAAGCAATGCAAAGCAATGCAAAGCAGTGCAAAGCGATGCAAAGCAATGCAATGTAAAACAAGGCAAAGCAATGCGAAGCAATGCAAAGCAATGCATGCAATGCAAGCAATGCGAAGCAATGCAAATCATTGCAAAGCAATGCCAAGTAATGCAAAGCGAAACAAAGCATTTGCAAAGCAATGCAAAGCACAGCAAAGCAGAGCAATGCAGGCTAAAGCAAAGCGAAGCACAGCAAAACAAAGCAAAACAATGCAAAGAAAAGCAAAGCGATGCAAAACACAACAAAGCAACGCAAAACGAAGCCATGCAAATCAGTGCAAAGCATAGCAATGCAAAGCATAGCAATGCAAAGCATAGCAACGCAAAGCAAATCAAATCAAGGCAATGCAAAGCAATGAAAAGCATCGCAAAGCAAAGCAATGCAATGCAAAACAAAGCAATGCGAAGCAATGCAGAAGCAAGCAAAGCAAAGCAATTCAAATCAAAGCAGTTCAAAGCAAAAACTGTTTTCTATGCACCGGCATGTGTTGCAAGCATGATACCACAGAAACCACAGAAACCGTTACATGTGACACCTACTTCTTTTATTTCTCTCTCTCTCTCTCTCTCTCTCTCTCCCCCTACGACTCCCATGCTGATTCCGTCAGAAACCGTTTCTCCTCAGCCCCAATCCCCAGACACCGTTACATGCGACACCTTCTCCGTTACATGTGACAACTTTTCCCTCCTCCTTCTCCTAGACCCGCTCAGAGAGCGACAAAGACAGAGACAGAGAACGAGACAGAGACAAGACATGCACAAGCGGAGCGAAACTCCAGAAACCGTTACATGTTACACCATTCGCGTTGTCCCCCAAAGAAGCTTTTGAAGTGCTTTGAAGTGGCTTCAATAATGCATTTCTGCATTTCTAGCCTAATTGGGGTCGCGCCGGCTTCATCTTTGAAATCGGCCAATCGAGTATTTTCCAATAGTTTCCGACATTGCAAGGCATGCCCGGACACTATTACACATGTTCCGCGATGCCCGAGCAAGCCCAAAACAAATCGGCCCCGATCAAGGACGGTTTCTGGGGGCTCCGAGGCGCGGACAGTTCTTGATGGGTCTGCAGTCGGCGCTTGTGCCAAATTCCGTACGAGCCTTGCATACACAGAAGTCGATAACTTTGTTGCATGTTGTTTTTTCTCAGAATTGTGTTGCCTGGTGGGCAAACTCTCAGTTGACCTCCCACACAGCTTTCGCACTATATTAGAGATGTCCAGCTGCAACATCAGAAAAATGTTCGGCAACTATGAATTGAA
>Ga0099797_101439_pt1 | contig 12551 bp, 8 predicted proteins | sample Uncmet_Sort48C_1_FD_89871 | JGI IMG/M metagenome (GOLD analysis project Ga0099797, IMG submission 89871) | Marine eukaryotic communities from CALCOFI LINE 67, Pacific Ocean - C012_Sort48C_1 | ecosystem: Environmental > Aquatic > Marine > Oceanic | place: Pacific Ocean: Monterey Bay | collected... | reverse complement strand
ACAGTATTAATTTAATATAAAAATAATAATAATAAAAATAATTTAGACTCTATATATATTATTATACAGGTACGGCCATAATTCCAATACTGTTGTAATAATAATTATAATATTATCATTATAATAAATTGATGAAAAATTGAAATAATAAATAAAAAATAATAATAATAATAATTATATATGTGCATCTAGCTATGCCAGTATGCACCCTATATTATTATTATAAATAACAAAAACACTCCCTAGCTAATTCTGTTTATGGACAATCGCATGTAAGAGTTAAATACATACTTGTGCCGTTCAAGATTGAATACTATATGTATCATTGCAAATATATTGCACATAAAATCCAATATGGCACAAAAAAATCAGTTTCATGAATTGAATACATTGTTTTCAAGGCAAAGCGAGAAAATAAAAGAGTTTATCGAGGAAAATACCGTTTTTGTATCAGTTTTTGGTACAGTTTTATTGTTTGGTGGTATTTATTTGTTGAGAACCTCTAATAAAAAAAATAGTAATGATATTGAGGATGAAGATGTGGAAAATAATGCATCGAAAGGCGGGCTACAGTTGCCGATAAAAACTAAGGAATCGTCGTCATCAGGTACTCTGAAAGCGCCGCCTACACCTAAAACGAAATCAGATAAACGTCAAGCGGAAAAGGTATTAATTGAGGAATATGTATTAATTTGTAGAGAGTACCTTGTGAAAGATGGAAAACAACTATTAAGTGATAGCGATAAAGCTAATTTTCTGCAAAGGCGACAGTTAATTGTCCATACTCTAAATAGTATTGATGGGCAAAACTCGCTGATGCGATTAAACGCGGCATTGGCTAGTTGCACAGGACCTCCTCCTCCACCCCCTGAACCCAAAGAATTATTGAATCAACGCCTCGTTCATAGAATGATGACAAATGAAAAATATGAAATTGAAAAACCAAAAATGTCAGCAATTAAAAAACATGTATTAAATCAAGCAAAGAAGGCTTTTTGGGATTCAAAACGAGAGGCAATTTTAAATGGCAATTATGATTCATTGTTATCTGAAATTGAGGCAATAGTTTTAAAAATACCAGATTGTTGTTGCATAAAACCAGACAATGCTAATAGATTAAGAACTAAATTATTAGCATTAATCGATCTAGAATTTATTCAGTCACAATGTAAGCGGAAAGTTTTTGGATTGAAAGAAATTCGTGGTTTAATAAATCAATTGTACTCTGTGTTGATCAAACGTCAATCGCCGCAACGAGATGAAGCATCAAGTAAATGGCATGAAAAGGCTATGGAAATGCTTATGGACAAACCTAACAATGTAAGTGTCGACGAAACTCTTTCAAACTCGATCCAATTTGTAATTGAAGGCCTTCATGAAATTATGGATAATATTCGACTTGATTTAGTTAACTATATGATGGCAGGTCTACGCGCCGGTCTGAAACAAGGGAGGGTTGGAATTGAAAAGCAGCGTGAATTGTTTCAACGCAGGCTAGACGCTGGAGAAGTTAAATTGAGTCATACAAAAGTTTGGCTGGCAAAAGCTATTGAATTAGAATTATCACGAAAAGCTATAGCAATTGAAGAATTAAAAACTGCGAATCCTAACGCATTTGAAAAATTGCACCGTGCTGCTGTATGTGATGTATGCCTTGTTGATAATGCTGCTGGAAACAAAACAAATGAAAGGGGAGTAACGGCGCCAAAGACTCCTTTTTCCCCAATAAAAAGTTCTATTTCAAAGCGTGACGTGTTGCCTGAAACACTAGAAGTTGAAAATGAAGACATTGAAAAGATTAGAAATTTACTGAAGGCAATAGTCGAATCTGCGACAATGATTCTAAAAGCTAAATCTTTCCTTGGTGCAAATCAAATGAAATTGAAGGCAGGGGATTTTAAAAAGATGCATAATTTTTTGCATGAAATGAATGAAGATAATAAAGTCAAAGAAGAAATATCCCCATATGGTGAGGATGGTCGCTTCTCCCTATTGACTAGATCAGATCCTAATTCTGAAAAAGGTAAGAAGAAAAGAATGGAATCTGCAGCTGCACTTGTTGCATCTGCATATGAATGTAAAATGATTGATGGTGGAACAGGAAAAAAGCTTACAGATTTACAAAGAAAAACTTTAATAAATTTATTTATGCAAATAATTAGTGGTGCTGATCCAACGTATAAAATGATGCATAAAATATTACGTCGCACGATACGCGAATTAGTACTTGACCATCGAAAGATTAGTATTGTAGACTTGAGCGCGACGGTTGAACCAATTTTAAGAAAAAAATTTATAGGTGAAGTTACTGGGACAGTATGTAAAATCGCTATACAAATCAAGAAATTGGCAGCTCATAATATGGCTGTCCATGCCAGGACTTATAACAATTTAATTAAATTTGTGTTCAGGAAAATGGAGGTAGGTATGGTAAAGTAAAGCAGATGCTTGATATGGTTGCAATTATTTTTATTCTGGTCACCACACCACATTATTAGTTGATGTATTTTTATTTTAATGTGTGTGGTGTTATACCAGGTTAAAGAATTCTTTTAATTTATATTATTTTATACTCTACTACTACGGCGGCGGTATTTTTTGTGCTTTTTATGACTAAAAACAATACAAATTGTTCTTTGGTAGGACTACCTATCAAAAAAACAGTCTTGTTTTTGTTCTCTCCAAAAAATTTTGTGTAGTAAGTTGAATTAGTAACATATCCAAATTCTACGGTAAAAGTATTATTGTTGCTAAAGGTTGTTGTTAAAACTTCAAGTCTTCCTATAAGGTTTCTCATCATTACATGATCGAATTCTGAAACGATTTCTACTCTTTGTGGGTCATTAGTAGCGACAGAACTTAAATCATCTTCATTAAGACCGAGACGATACCACTGTGTTTTTGTATCAAATCAACACCTTTTTGGACCGACTAATTAAAGACTCCGAATAATGGAGCGATCCGCATTTATACCATATGACTCATCATTTAACCACTTTGATAAAAGTGGGGTACATCTTGTTCAAACTACGTTAATTAAAATACTTTGGAGATTTTTAACTGTGTTATTTTTGGACCTTTTCATTGGTTTTTTTCTAAGTTTTGTCATATTAAATGGCAAGGATAGTAATAATACTAATAATAACAAAAGCAGGTGCGTTCGCGTATTTGATAATACACCGGGTCGCTGGTTTCTTCTGCATGCCCTTTGGAATGTTGGTATAGTACTAGGAACTCTAGAAGATTTTAAAAGAACAATCGATAATCCTATTAATGCTTGTGATAAAAACTTGGAGTATAATTTAGCACCATCTTATCTATCGATGGCTTTACATCTTTATCATTGTGTCATACCTTGGTATTGTAGAAGTCTAACATTTCAAGATTTTATGCATCATATAGTTTTTGCAATATGTGGCCTAGGTTCTATGTCTTTAGCATGGTCATGGGGGCCAGGGGCAAATTTTGCATTTTTTTTCCTAACAGGTTTTCCCGGAGGCGTTGACTATTTTATGTTGGCCTTGGTGAAGTTGAAGTTTATGGATAGAATGACGGAGAAGAAAATTAATACCAATATTAATGCTTGGTGCAGGGGGCCTGGTTGTGTGATTTCAGCAGCATGGACTTACAGCAATTATTTGCAAGGTATAATGGACCCGCCATTAGGGATAGTTTTTTTACAAATGATATTGCTATTTGTAAATGGACAATATTATGCAACACGAATTGCATTGAACTATCAGAAAGTTAAAACTATCGAAGAAGTAAGTTCAAAAAGAACGAAAAGAAAATAGTTTTCTCTTGGTAATCTTATTGAAAAGATTATTCAAAATGATACATTCAGTAATCTTTCAATAAAATTAAATTTAATGAGTAAGGAAACTAATACCATAAAAAATACGAGGCGTATTAATATGAGTAAAAGAACATTTAATATATAATATAATAAGTCACAAGGTATAACTTTATAAAATTTTATTTATGATATTGATAATAGGATATACGCTTATAAAAATTAAATGAGTAAGAATTAAAATTATATATACCAGAGTATATATTACAAAACACAATATTGATGTGTACCAGCATTAATGTAAGCGGTATTTTTTTTTTTTTACACTTTCTTCTCCTCTTCATCCACTTCTTCTTGACTAGAAAAGTTTTCAAGTCCAATCTTAAAGATGTCATGTATATATCTACGCACATGCAACTGAAAGCGATAGGATGATAAAATTTCATAGGATGCCAAAAACATTTTCGTGGATGTAAATAAACTTGGATATTTCGTTCGTAGTTCCTTTACTTTTTTTAAAGCCTCCTTTGACGATAAAGGATTTGTCAATTCGATTAACGAGTTATACAAAAGAGAAAAGTTGGTCGACATATTATTGTTTTCCTCTTTCAACACTTCCATCATCGAATAGTTAATTACATCATCGTTTTTATATTCAAATTTAGTAGTGTTTTGATCGATTAAACCATCGAATTCAAAGAAATTTTCAGTATTTTTTGGTAAAATACATGATGAATGTGCATATTCAGCTGTGTCCCAGCCATATTGGCGCAACTTTAATCTTGTTTGTTTAAACGATGCCATCAATCCTAGTATATATAGGCATGTACCACGCACTGATATATATCTAGAAGTTGTTGCTAACCTTATGACTTCTCCCAATGCATCGCATTCCGTTGAATTAATAATATATGCAAAACCACTTTCGGAAGATGCCATATATCCAATTGCCCAAAGTGCAAAACGTTGCCGTTTTAGATCATCAGTTTTATCAAAAGCATTTTTACATAAATTTTCATAACTCATGACTTCTTTCATCAACAGTTCTATTCCCCCTTCGGTTTTACATAGCCCTTCAATTAAATGATCCGGAAAACCAACGTGTAAATCTAAGCCAGGTTTTAAAGATACATAGAACGACACGCCTGTGACATGCCACGTGTTGCATCTATTGTCGTAAGCCAAATACCATTGACCATGGCGGTGGTTTATCTGTAAGTTTCGCTTTTCCTCATCTTTTTCAAGTGTTCCTTCGTCCACGTCCATTTTTTTCAAGTGATTTTGAAGGGTTGACAATGATAATTGTTCGAAACTTTCAACATAATGATCCTCGTCATCGCCAAATGAATCGTCATCATGACTGCTATGAGAATGTAGCCGGCCTTTAAGTGGTGTGCTGGTAGGGCTTACTGGTCTTCCCCCCAAAAAATTACGTCTACTTTCTCTCAATTGTGCAATCATCGGCATTTCATCAAAAGATGCTCGTCTTGAAATATTGATTTGATTATTATTACTTCCGTTATTGTTATTATTGATGCTACTCCCATTGGCAATGTTACTATTGCTATTAGTTGAGCCACTACTTTCGCGATTGACGTTATCGTCGGATATGCCATGTATGTTTTTCATGGCATTCGAGTTTAAACGTAAAAATCCATCCATATCTATCTCGTAAGATCCAATCCTTAAACTGGCAGACACGCTTTTATCGTCCTTTAGCTCAATCGAGGTTCGTTCTCCATATTCATTCAAAAAAACACTTTCAATGACGAGAAAATTTGAATTTTCATAGGATAATGAAGACAAATAACCACTTTTAGATTTAAATGACCAGTCAGAATCAAAACTTACTTGCCCGAGTTTATCTGCGACAACTGTATTTACATGCCATGGAAGTCTACTAAACCAGTTTAATGTTTTTGATGCGTATCCTCTATCGCCATGCTTCTGTGTCCAAGGCCCAGTAAATTCAAATGGAGTTGGATTGGCATATTTTTTATTCTTACTATCAAACGACATCTTACTATTGAATGAACCAGAGGAAGATCCTTCGTTATGTTCTGCTAATAAGGTTGAGACGTCTTGCGGGCGGGCATAATTCAAAATTTTATCAGGCATTAAGCTATTGTAAATTTTCATCTCCGTGCTGATAAAAACAGAACGATCATGTATTGGCATCTTGTCGTCTTTCTTTAATGCAATGGCCAGCCAGCCAAGGTCTTTTGCATAATTGAAACCATCTTCAACCGCAATAATTCTGCTAAGGATACTCGTTTTACGAAACAATTTGTAATATTTAGCAGACATTTCATTCCCTTTACTCAATTTTTTATCTGACCGTAGACATTCGACTAACATTTTGACATTGTCTTCTTTGGCATATTCTCTTAACGCGCAATTTAATATATCTAATGATACTTCCACACATTCAACAAATGGCGACTTTAACGCTTGATATAGCTTAGTAATACCCCATCTGCTTGAATTTGCTCTGCCTGATAATAACGACCATCCAACTGCATATAAAGTTTGGATCAATAAATCAAGCGATACGGTAGTTTCTTTCATTAACGCATTGCTAAGAATCTTGTCAACATAGGCACTTTGTGCAGGCGTGCCTTGGCGAGATATGTCGATATTGGCTATTAATAACCGACTTATATAATCAAAATTTGGATTCATTGCTAAAGTTGTGCCAACTGCAAAGATCCCCGCTTCGGTTAACTTTTGTTCGCCTTTCATTGTTGAGCTAAGGAACCCAATTAATGTAAAGTATTCCCTTACCATAGTTTTATTCATATTAAATCTAGAAAATATAAATTCTAATGAGTTGGTACTATGTCTTGAAATTCGAGACCTCGCCCGTCCTCTAGAAACACTGGTTGCAACGTTATCACTCCTTGATGTTATTGGAGTGTTTGTTGCTAAAGCTGTCAATTCCTCGACAATCTGAAGCAATATTTTTCCTCGTCTATCCGCTGCTATGAAATCTATCCCTTTGTCTGACTCCATTAAAATGCCCATCATTTTCGTCAAAATCGCAACATATGGCATATGACTTTGTACCCAATTCAAGTGGGTGAAATATGCCTTGCTTTCCTTGGTGAGGCGATAAAACCCTGCTACTCGCTTCAAAAATTTATCATGCAATTTCATGGTTGACATTAAATGTTTTTGATGTTGCAATGATCCATCAAATAACTGAGCGATATCGATCCAATTCCAATCAAAAACCTCTTTTGTTTGAGTAACACGTGATTTTTTTAGCTGGTTTTCAACAACGGAATATGGTCTTGCCATATTTTTTTTTTGCTTCATGTAATATGAAATTTTCTTATGATCACCAAGAGTTAAAACGCCATTTGTTGTCTGTACACACACATTCTCTTCTCTTTGAGACTCTCCAATTAATTTAAACGCCGGGTCTACGCTGCGGTTGGATATACGAATAGTGTGCGCTAAGTTGTAAAATGTATTGTTCATCATACAGTGTGCATAAATAATTTGTGAGCGATATATACCAATACCTGTTTTGTATGATAAACTTTTAAGCAAACTCATGGATCGCATATTTTGAATACCAATACTATCGCTTTCACTAATCATACTGCTGTTAATCCTAATATTTGCCTTCGTTTGTTTCAATCTTAGATGCATTGAAGCTATTGTTGTGATCTTTTCGTTTTGACTTGTTGATAATATTTTTTCACTACAATTAATATACGTAGCTAAGACACTATTAGCAAAAATGGATATATCTTCATTTTCAAATGAGCCAGCTAGATCTAATAGAACTGGCACAAGCCCAACATGGAAAAAAGCTAATAATAAAACACCATGATATGTATCTAACATGTTTTTCCCACGCAAATCGTTAGTATCACGAGTCCAATATTGTTGAAGTATGTTATTCATTTTATCTTCCCCAGCATGCCTGTCAGACATGTTTAAATCTAAACTATCGATTTTCAATGGCATCATATCAGTATCTTCTTCATCCGTGTCATCAAAAAATGATGATTTCTTGCGATTTAAATTGCCGTTGTCAGCCTTGTCTACATTTTTGTGTTTATAAGATGGTTTTATTTTTGTTGTATGAAATGATATTGCACGTGATATTAATTTCAAGACAATATTTTTTAATTTCATATCTATTGGTTGGGATAATAAATTTACAATTGATTTTAAGCCATTCGTAACACTCGATGTCAATATATAGATACCACTGATAGATCGCAACATAATTTCAACATTTTCAGCAGCTGCTTCCCAGTTTTTTATGGCTTCACTTCCTTGTGGTACATCAATCTGTAATAAAGGGGCATACATGTGCAAAATCAAATTTTCATACGGAAATAAACTTCTTACTTTTGGTGAGTCAGCTAGTTGTAACAAAGTTAAAATAACACTTGCTTTTAAACTTTTACATTCCTCATCTAGTATTGAGTTTGACAATGTCATAAGTCCAAAAGTTTGAGAAACTACTCTAGGATTTTTTGCAGTCAGCATCCGTAACAAGGAAAGTGCTTGAAGTCTAAATTCATCTTTTTTATATGACGCGACTGCACCAAGTGAACTAGCAATATTTTTTGATACTAACTCTGGTGCTACCATAATAATTTTTTCAATAATACTAAAAGCCAACAACTTTTCCTTACCAGATGAAGCAGTTCCTTCTAACTCTCGTATTATTAGTATATCGTACTTGTGTTTAAATACGTATCTGACGACAGAAATGTCATCACATAAAATACACATACCTTTTAACGCATTACATCGTGTAGCTATACTATTGTCACAAAGCATTAACTTTGCTTTTTTTAAATATGGTATGTAAGAAGAAGTATCTGTCATGGTGTATGTAACAGCTGAGTTCAAAAAAAACAATGTGTGTATGTGTGTATTTAGTGTCTCCTAAAAGAATGCTTTATATTCGCAAGAAGAAAGATATTGCGCCACAGAAGAGCAATAATAATATCCCTCCAGATACGTTATACTATAATGGCAGATATTCCAGAAGTACAACAAATAGTAAACAGTATTGAACCTTTAAGGCAACTTAATAGACCTCCAATTATGATTCCAAGAATGGTTTCACAAGCTGGTACCTTTATGGTACTTTCATACTTTGCAATGAAAGTTATGAACATGTTAAAAGATAGAGATGGTTATTATTATTTATTTATTTAATAATATCCTATATTATTTTTATTTTGTTTTACAACAACAAACACTACTATTAATATTAATACTATCATCCTCCGTAATAATATATAAAATAATAATAAATAATAATAACAAAATAATAATATCCAATAATAATAATATTATTTCAATTATAATACTTATTAATATTATTATTATTATAATATTATTATTATAATAATATTATTATTATTATACACTATGATAAAAAAAAAATAGAAGAAGGTGTAAGATAAGATTAACATCAAAAAAAGATTTTTTTCAATAGTTGTGTGTTAGTAGTATGTAAGACATTGAGAATCTCCAACTATGGTATTAATAAGTATATAATATAGTGCCAGGTTGTGCTGAACCTGGCATCAGTCTATTATTATTATAGCTCTATAATATTATATTATTATGTTATATTTTCAATTTATATATAGGACAATAGTAACTATAAATATCATATACTACCTATACACCCCCGACCTAATAGTAATAGGACAAATCGCCCCTTTTCCCTTTTCGGTACACGACACAAGAAAACGGTAATGTGTGCAGCAGGAACAACAATGTCCGTAATACATATACACATACATGTATACATAAATTGTAGGGTCTTCCACTTATCCGTATATAAATCAAACTTGTCATTTTTTGGAATAAAGAAGAAACAACAATCGTGCAATATGTCGATGATACCAGTTGTACTTTTGGCATTTCTGTTTGTTAGTTTAAACACAGAAGTTACACTTGCTTCACGGTGCACTGGTGCACCGAAACCAGATGCAAAGCCTAATTTAAATCAAATTTACACTTCCCCTCCAACGTTCGTGAAAAGTGTTGCAAATGGTTCTTTGTATTATGTAGGTGATGGTGAAGATCAAATTAATGTAGTGCACCTCTGGGGTAACGCATACCAACGCGGTTTTGCACATGGTTTGTTAATGCAAAATAAAACTATGGCATTTTATTCTCGAGTTTATCCATACTTCGAGCAGACGTTTGAAAAGGGTATCAATGGTTCTGTGCCTTGGTTACCAAAAGGCATTGCAGAGTGGATTGCCAGAGTTGGTTTAGGGGTGGCACTTGATATTACGTATGACTTAACTGAAAAATATACTGGTCAATGGTTTAAGGATGAAATGAAAGGTTTAGCTGACGGTTCAGGTGTTGATGAAAGAACCATACGACGTGTGCATATGATTGGCGAGTTGACCCAAGGGCACTGCAGTATGTATGGTGCATGGGGTGCAGCGACTGCAACAGGTGCAACATTACAATTGCGTGCGTTGGACTGGGATACAGATGGCCCATTTCAAGACTATCCACAAGTAACAGTGTACCATGCAGATGACGACAATGCATTAGCAGTGGAAGGAGGCCAAGGTCATTCATTTGCTAATGTTGGCTGGACTGGTTGGATTGGTAGTATTAGTGGTGTGTCTTCGAAGCAAATGGCTATTAGTGAAATTGGTGTATCGTTTCCAGATAAATCGTTTGGGAAGGAATCTAGAGAAGGTGTCCCATTTACTTTCCTTCTAAGAGATATTTTGCAATTTGACAATACTTTAAGTAATGCTATTGATCATATTACAAATGCTCATCGCACATGTGATTTAATATTAGGTGTTGGTGATGGTAAACCACAAGAAGATAAATCAAGTGCACCATTCCGTGGTATACAATATTCGTATAGTGTTGCTAATTTTTTTGATGATACTAATATGCTACCGAAAAATGACACGTGGCATGCTAAAATTCCACAAATGGTATATTACGGTATGGATTGGTTGTGCCCTGGATATAGTGTTGTATTACATCGTCAGTTAAAAGCATACCATGGTACATTAACACCAGAAAATACCGTCAAAGATGTGGTGCCGATTGTTCAAACTGGTGATTTACATGTCGTTATAAGTGACTTAACTAACATGAATATGTTTGTAGCAAATGCCAGAGGGGAGGATGAGACGGGTCCTTTAAAAGCGTTTGACAGGCAATTTGTTAAATTTGATCTGAAAAATCTTTTTGCAATAAAAAAAAAGGAATAGAAAAAAGTTATGGTTAAATATATTTTTTTTAAATATATATAATATAAAAAAAAAAAATGATATTTCATATTTTTAAATATTATTTAAAATTAAACTTTTAAAATAAATAATTTTTTTTATAAAAATATTACGTATTTAAAATGTTCTTTCTCGTTAATTTAAATATCGTAGTACGTAAAATTTTATACCTGTGATTAATGTGCATCTCGTATACTATTTGAAGAGGATAGAAAATGTAAAAATCTTCTCCGAATAGACTCGCATCTCTCTAACATTTACATTTAAAATGTATGGTGTAAATTTATTACCTTTGGGATTAATATATTTAACACATTATTATTATTAATATTTATATTATTTTATTATATACCCGGTATGCATAACTTATGATATTATCTTTTACTCATTAATTTATGCATATATATCTTTTATTTTATTTTAACATATCTCTACCACGCCAATACGATTCCCCATAGCTAGCATACAACTCTTCACCAGGTTCAATAGAGCGTAATGCATAAACCAATGCACATGCATCTTTTTCAAGTTTTTTAAATTCCACGTTGATTTTTGATTTGTCAAAGTTATCATTAATATAACGTGCCAATACGTCTAAATGTTTGCTTGCATCTACATGAACATTTAATCCAAATCCTCCCATAACATAATCTTTTTCTGACATTGGTAGTTTTAATATTTGTGCAAACGAAAGTTTTGTGCCCCTATATATACAAATTAATTGGCCTTTTTTTATTTTCTTCGCAGCGAACAAACCATCTCCAGCTTTTGCAATTAAAGATTTGGAAACAATAAGAACGTTGTTTGCAACGTGACCGCGCACATATATTGATAGCATTTCGATAGCTTCCAATGACAACATATTGCTGTTATTATAATTCATTCTTTTGACAATTAAACCACGTTTCAATAAATATTTGTGCACTGTTTTATGATTAAATGTTGTACCATCTCTATTCGATAAAACTAACCATAAACGAGTATTTAATTTTTTGCATAGTTGTTCACAATTTTTCAAAATATTATTATACATTTTCCTTTTACACATGATCCATATTGATGTACTGCATACACTCAAAAATATGCCAACATGTAAAGAGTGTTCGGTATCCATGGTGTCTTTGTGGTGGTAAACGACAACAGAAGATAAATCGAAGAAAATGGTTAATAGACCATCAAGAGTTATTAAAAGAAGTGACAGTAAAAGGTCAGTCGAATGTAATCCTGAAGATTCAGCTACTTATTAGTAACTTCGAAAATTGAAAATACGAACATAATAATAGTTATTATTATACAGTTCTTGACCGCACCTTCCCAGTTAATGGACAAAGGTTGAATTTTGGACAATTAGTGAATCATCTTGGAATAGCATGAGCATAGCATTAGTGAATAATCTTGGGATAGCATCAACATAGCACTGTTATTGCACAAGCGTTATATGTATTATTATTGAGCCTCGCCGGTCCACCACCACCAACTATAATACTACAACTACTCTC
>Ga0099797_101438_pt1 | contig 12555 bp, 2 predicted proteins | sample Uncmet_Sort48C_1_FD_89871 | JGI IMG/M metagenome (GOLD analysis project Ga0099797, IMG submission 89871) | Marine eukaryotic communities from CALCOFI LINE 67, Pacific Ocean - C012_Sort48C_1 | ecosystem: Environmental > Aquatic > Marine > Oceanic | place: Pacific Ocean: Monterey Bay | collected... | reverse complement strand
AGTATAGGAGAGGGAGCTTAGCGAATACACTAGACCGTATTCCCTGTGGGGGGTTTGTGGAAATACAGTCCCCGGCTTAATCCTAATCAAAACTGTAAAGCCGGCCGTGACCCTGACCCCCCCTTTCCGGCACTGCCGGCGCGGTGGAGGATCGCCCCAGATTTGTATTTTTTTTGTCTTTTATGCGGGGTCCCGCCTTTTTTGTTGGTATTGTTTCTGTTTTGTTCTTTTGTCGACCAACGTCTCACTATGTTTTCCAATACCCTTTTGCTCTCTCTTTTTTTTTTTTCTCTGTATTGTTTCAGATTTATATTTGCCCGTTTTTGTCTCAATTCTTGTTTTTCCCCTTTTTTCCTCTTATTGGCATTTCACCTTCGTCTTCTAGTAGATTTTCCATGTCTGGTTTGTCTGTTTCAGCCTCTCTTTTTTTCTCTTCCTTTTTTGTTTTGGATTTTGCTTGTTTCTTAGGTTCTTTTTTTGGCTTCTCTTTTTGTTTCTCTCTATTTTGTGTTTTTGTTTGTGTTTGTGTCTCTTTCTTTTCCTTATTTTTCGTTAGTGTTTTCCTATTTATTTTGTCTGTGTCTTTCTTTTGGTTAGTCTCCTCTTTTTTCCCTTTGGGTTTAGCTTTTGTCTTGGGTGTCTTTTTGGTTTTTTCTCTTTCTTGTGTTTCTTGCTGTGTTTGTATTTTGTCTTTGTTTCCTGTTTTGTTTGTTTCTTCTTGGTTTTTTCCTACTATCTCCTCTGTTAGTGATTCTCTTTCTTCATTCTCTTCTCCTACCTTGTGTCTTCCTTCAGGTGTCTTTATCCTGAGTCTCTCTCTTGTCGCTTTTGATAGGTGTTTCTCCCTATCTTCTGTTAGGAGTTTCCCTCCTGCTAGGGTTTCGTACTCTCTTATTGCCTCTGTTTGTTCCTCTGTGGGTTTCGCATATTGCCCTCTCCCTTTTTTGGCTTTTTCTATTTGTTCTTCTTCATAGTTTTCTAGCGTTCCTTTGTTCCTCATTATTTTTCTGATTTCATTCTTTGAGGTGCCTTTCCCCTTTCCTCTTTTGTCGTAGCATTTGTGGCACCACCAGGTGTTTCCCTCTATCGCTTTTCTGGTGTCCCAATATCTCAGAGAGCACCAGTGTTCATCCTCTTCGTACTTTACCCACTCTGGGAACTCACAGTTTTTTGTTCCATGCTCGCACTCTGTCATTATATCCATATAATCATAAGATAGTATTCTTCTCCCCGTGAGTTTCCTGTGTAGTATGTCTTTTCTTGTTTTGGCCCCTGTTTGTAGTCTTTTTTTATCAATTGTGTCATTTCTTCCAAACCAGTAGGAGCATATGGCGCATCTCTTTCCTGATATGTATTCATCTTCCTCTACTCCTCCTATGCAGTCTTTGTTTTCCCATGCACAGAATTTTGGGCATTCGTACTCTGCTTCTTCTTCTGACGCTTCTGAGTCGTCATCATCTACTCCTTCTGCCCATATTATGTTCTTTCTCTCCATTCTCTCTCTTTTATTTTCTCTTAGCGTCTCTATTCTTTCTCTTAGCATGGTTTCAATTGTTAGGTGAACGCATCTTATGTTATCTCCCTCTTTTCTTATTCTAAATGGGTTAATTTCCAGTGTTTTGGTTTTTGCTTCTCTTCGTTCATGACATGCCAGATGCCCCATTAATGCCGTGTGTGATGTGAATTTTTTGTTGCATTCCTCGCATTCGTAGTTTTTTTCTCTTCCCGTTTGTGTCGTATCCAGTATTGCATAGGTTAGTGTTTTCCATAGTGTTTTTTTTATTTTGTTCTCTTCTTCGTCGGGTGCTTCCATGTTTTGTATTTTGTTTGTCCATTCTCTTATTGTTTCGTTATCTCCACTTACCCTTTGATCCTCTCTGATATTTCTTATTTCTCTCCAGGTTTCTAGGTGGTGTTTGTATCCCAGTTGTTTTACTAGTTTCCATTTTTCTTTTTCTATTTCCCATTTTTCTTCTCTGCTTTGCTCCTCCTTTGGTATTTCTGACCATAATTTCTCTATATATCCTATTGTTGTTAGGCTTCCTTTTTTGTCTCTTGTTTTTAGTTTTCCGGTTTTTATTAGTTCTTTAAGTACGTCCACATCTGTTATTAATGTTCCGTCTTCCCCTGTCGGCCAGCCTTTTCCTCTTCTGTCCTTTTCCCTTGTTCTCTCTTTGTCTTTTTCCATTTCTTCAAATATCTCTTTACTCCCTATTCCTGCCATATTTTCTTCGTTTATTTCTTCTCTCTGTATATCTGTGGCTTCTTCTCTAAAGTTTATTTTTTTTGTTATTTCCTGTATTCCTTCTTTCGTGTTTGTTATCATTATTAGTTCTAAGTCTTCCAGTCTTCTTATCAGTTTTGCCCAGGCTGTGTAGAAGTCTGTTTTTCTCTTCCATAACTTTAACCTATCACTTCCTTCTCCGTTTCTCCAGGTGGTTAGCTCGTTTTGTAGTCTCCCTATTCCTTCTTTTGAGTATGTGTCTCTTACCCAGTTTATTTTGTTTCTTGCTATTTTTGACTCTATTGTGGGTACTTCCGCACTCCTTATTGTATCTTTTATTTTCTTCTCGTGGTTTTCGTATATTTGTTTTAGTTCCTCTTCCCCTTCTTCTGTTTGTGTTTTTTCTTGTTTTTGTCTGATTGTTTCTCTCTTTATTTTGAATGATAGTTCTGCATTAAGTTCGCTTTTCACGGTTTTGTATAGGATTTTATCTTGCACTTTTTGCAATTCTTCTATGTCCCTCTCGCTTAGCGCCGACGTGTCGGCTGAATATGTGGTTATTGAATCTATTAATGCTTGTAACATTAATAGTTTCGTTTTCATGGTTAGCCCCTCTGTTTGCGTGACTGCGTGGATTAACCATCCTTTTTGTCTGTTTATCTTTTCCAGCCTTAAGGCCTTACTTGGTTGTGTTGATCCCAGTATGTTTATTCTGTCTCCCACTAGTATTGCGTTCATTCCTACCTCTCTCCCTGTTGGGTTTTGTATGTTTAGGTTTTCTTTGGCCCATGCTTTTCTCTCTGGTGCTTTTTGTTTTTCTCTGGTAGATATTTGGGTTTTACCTTTGTTCATTTGCATTCCTACTCTGTTGATCTCTTCTTCGAATATTTCAATTTTCCTCTGTATCTCTCCGAAGGCTTCTGCCAGTAAGGTTGAGTCGTCTGCGTATGAAGTTATGTGTATCTCTTCTTCATCCTCTTCCATCTCTCTTTGTGTTTTTTTGGTTTTGGCCCAGTGTTTGATTGGTGATTTGGCTTCTTCTCCTATATTGTATATGTTTTCCGTTTCTAGTACTGTTTCTCTCTTTATGCCCCTGAGCCCCTCGCTTGTGCATCTGTTGTTGGTTCTCCTGTTTACTATTTCCATTGCTAATATGAACAGCACTGGGGATAGTGGGCTTCCTTGGTACACTCCTCTGTTGGTTATGACTTCTTTTGCCACTGTTCCTCTCCACGTTGCCGCCATTGTTGTTTGTTTGTGTATGTGTCGAATGGCTTCAACTACTTCCCAGGGAGCCCCTATCTTTAGTAGGGCTTCCCATATTTTTTTCCGGTTGATTCGGTCGAATGCTTGTGTTAAATCTAGATACGCTGCTGTTAGTTTTCCATTTTTGTTCTCTTCTAGCATTCTCTTGAACCAACCTAAGTAGTCTCTGGTTCCTGTTCTCTTTCTGAATCCAAATTGTCTTAGTCCGATCGCTCTTGCTATCGCGTCGATTCTTTTTGTGTGGACCGCTGTGACCACCTTGTACGCGACATTTAGCACCGTTACAGGTCGGTAATAGTCTGTGCTCTCTCTTGTGCCCTTGTTTTTGTATATGTAGCACACCCATCCTCTCGATAGGGATTCTATGTCCCCCATTTCTGCGTCTCTGATTTTTACTGCCCAGTATTCTGGGTCTAGTTTGTAGGCCTCTCCTACCATTCTGTCTTCCCCTGAGGCTTTGTCTAGTTTTAGTCTCTCTATTGCCTCTATATATTCTCTTATTTCGGGTGGTTGTCTTAGTTTCTCTAGTTCCTCTTGGTCTATAATTCCTGACGTTTCTATGTGGTTTCCGTGTTCGTATTCCTCTGTTTCCTGATTTGGTTCTTTTTTGTATTTTCCTTTTAGTTTTTCCCACTCTTCCTCTGTGTCTTCTTTGTCTTTGCTCGATTCTACAAATAGTGATTGTATTCTTTGTCTAAACTTGTCCGCTATTTCCGAGTCTGTTTTTGCTGTCCACTGGTTCTCTTCTCCTTTTTCATTGATTTCTTTTCCCTTCATTGTGACTTTTACCTCTGTTCTTCTGTTTACCTCTCCCCTTGCCGCTTTTTTAACCAGATCATAAACTCTTTTTTGTACTACATGCGTCTCATCTGATGAGGTGGCTTTGTCTAGTTCCTTTATCCAGTACTCCTCTTTATGTTGTGCTTTTAGTTCGTCTAGTTTTTTTTCTAACATTTCTTTTTCTGCTTTTTTTAGGATTAGTGTCTCTGACTCTGGTATGTATTCTCCTGTTTGGTTTTTTTTCTCTTTTTTTCCTTCTGTTTCTATTTGTTTGTTTGCCTCCTCTATCTCTCTCATTATCTCTTTCTCTTCCTTTGTATTTAGTAGGAATTTGGTTTTTGGCTTTTTCGTTTTTGGGCATATTAGGCTTAGCCCTCTCTCTTTCCATCTCATTCTGTCTTTGAAGTTGACTGGTGGTTGTTTTTCTTGTTGGTTTTCGGTGTTGTCTTCGTTATATGTCTCTATATCTATCCTGGTATCCCATAGTTTTATTAGTTCGTTTCTCTGTATGTTAAATTCTTTTGTTGCCGTTTTAATTAGTCTTAGCTCTTCTCCTGTTTTGGCTTCGTTTTTCCTTATTTCTAATGATCTTTTTGTGTTGTTTATTTTCCTTGCTCTATCTCTTATGTCTTTGTCTTCTTCTTTTAGGTCTTCCTCTGTTTGGTTTATGTTCTCCGTTTCTCCTATTTTTTTGTTGTTTGTTTCTGTTTTGTATAGTGCTAGTGTTTTCCGCATGTACTTGGCTTCCATTCCTAGAATTCTTGTCTCCTCTTCTGATCTTGTTTTTTCCCATTCTCTCTTTGTTCTGTTTAGGTTGGTTCTGAATTTGTTTTCTCTTTCTTTCTCTTTGTCAAATTTTATGATTTGTATCATGTATTCGTATTCTTCTATTTCTTCTTTTTTGTCTGTTTTGTCTAGCTTCCTTGCTAGCTTTATTAGTGTCTTGGTTCTCGCAAGTCTGATTTTGTTGTATTTTTCCATTTTCATGGCCTCTGGTTTTGTTTCTCTGGGGTTTTCCCATTTTCCTATTTTCTCTGCTATTGCCAATATGGCCTCTTCTTCGTCTATTTTTTCCCTTCCTCTTATGGTGGCCTTTCCTGTTTCTCCGTCTATTTTTGCGTACCATTGGGCGTTTTCTTTTATTTTCCCTTCCTTTATCTCGTATCTGTCCTCTCCTATTCTTATCGTATTTGTCTCCCACTCTATTATATCTCCTGTTGTTCTGTCTGCTATCATCTCATATTTGTTTCTCAGGTAGTCATTGGTTTTTTTTTCCTCTATTATTATGTTTTGTTTGTGTACCTGTGTTTCCTCTTCCCTTTTCTCTTTTTGTGTTCTGTTTCCTTTTCTTCCTATTTCGTCTATTTTTACTCTCTTCCATCTGTTTAAGTTTTCTTCTATCTTTTCTGTTATTTTGTCTTCTTGTGATTCTTCCCCCTCTATGTGTATTTGTAGGTTTTTGTGTTTTTTTTCATGCTCTTTTCTTATTTCTTCTATGTGTTTTTTATTAAGTCTGATTGATGCTGTCGAAATTCCTTTTGGAATTATTATTTTCCCGTTTCTGTCTTTATAGTATTCGCTTATTGTCTCTATTTGTTTGGTCAGTTTCTCTTTTTTTAGTTCCGAGTTACCTCTTCTGTCTTCTTTTTCCATTTCTATTCTCACTACTGTTTGTGTTTGATCTTTTGTGGTTTTCGTTAGTATTCTGTTTCCTATGTGTTTCCATCTCTCTCCTTTTGCTATTTTGTTTTTTAATTCGTTTGCGTATCCTCTATCCCCTATTGTTATTGTTATTTCTATTTCCGTTTCTCTCGTCTTTTTGTTTTGCGTTTGTGTTTCGAGTAGTCTCTTTATGTCCCACGTTCCTTTTTTTGCTCCTTGGTCCGTTTTAATTTCTCTATTTTTTCCGAAGCTTTTTTGGTATTTGAACCACGTGTATTGGTTGAATGTTACTTTCTTTGTTTCTTTTTCGATTCTCTCTTTTTCTCTGTTTGTTTCTTCTTCTGGTTTGTTGTTTTGGTTTATTATTTTTTTGTATTTGAATAGCCAGTTTGTGTTTGGCTGCTGTGTCTTTTTTGTGTTGTTTTCCTCTGTGTTTTTTGGTTCTTCTGTTTTGTTTTCTGTTTCTCTGCTTTCAATTTTTGTGCTGTGTTTTGCTATTCCCTTTTTCCCTCTCATTGCTCTATATTCCTTTATCCCTTCTATCTTTATTTCCGGGTAGTAGGATTCTGCTTTTTCTCTTTTCTTGATTTCTTTTATTATGTTTCTTATTTTTCTTCTCTTCTCTTTTACTGCGTCTAATATGTTTCTGACACATTGTCTGTCGTAGTCTCTTTCTAGTGGCAGTGGTTCTCTTTTTGGCTTTGGTCCTCTTTTTGTTATTCCTTTCCTTGGGTCTTTAAGTTTTGTGATTATCATTCCTCTGTGGCCCGCTGTCTTTTTGTCTGTCATGTGTGTATCTGTTGGTCTCCAGTTTACCATTTCTATTTTTCTGATGGTGTTTCTTCTTTCATAGTTTGTTAGGCAGTAGTCTATTTTTGATCTTGTTTTGTTTTTCCCCTCTTCGTTGTTCTCTTCTTCCTCTGTTTCTTTCTCTGCCTGGTAGGTCCATGTCTCCTCTCCCTTTTTTGTTGGTTTGAGTGTGCATGAAGCTACTAGGTCAAATCTCGACAGTAATTCTCTTATCTCGTCCGCTTTTTTACTGTCGTTTTCATTGTAGGCTCCTCTCCCCACCCTTGGGCAGTCGTCTTCTTCCTCTCCTATATTGGCTGTGTTTTCTTTTGCGTCTTTTTGATTTTCTCCTCTTGTCTCTTCTCCTTCCTGGTAATGGGCTAGCTTTGTATTAAAGTCTCCCATTATTGTTACTCTCTTTTCTCTGTCTACTTCTCTTTCTAGTCTTTCTAATATTGCTCCTCTTTCACATTGGTGTTCCTCTGTTGGGTAGTATATGTTTATGTATTTCTCTCCGCCTGTTAGTTTAATCCATGTGAGGTTTCCCTCTTCTACGTTTGTTTCTTCTATTCTTCCTCCTAGGCTGTTGTGGATGTACCACGTTGTCCCTCCCGATCTCCCTCCTTGTGGTCCTGTTTTGCACTTTCCTTTTATTGCTATGTATTCCCCCACTCTGTACACCCCTTTCTTGGTTTGTTTTGTTTCTTGTATGGCCGCCATATCTATTTGTTTGAGTTTCAGGTTTCTCACTAGTTTGTCTTCTCTTGTCTCTTCCTGTAGTGAGTTTACATTCATGCTTAATATTTTTAGTATTTCTCTATGTTGTCCCGCCCTCATGTCTACTTTTTTCTTATTTTCCGAGCTTTCCTCTTTTCCTTGTGTCTGCCTTAGTCTCAGTTCTGTTATTTTCCATCCTATGCTGTCTGCTTGTTCTTTCAGTTCTTTTCTGTGTTCTGGTTCTCTATTGTGCTCCCTCCCTTCTCTGTCTTCTTTTGCTAATGCTCTCGGTATATATATTATCTTCTCTTCTTTTGCCATCATTTTGTCTTTTCTTTCTTCTATCTCTTCTCTGATCTGTCTGAAGATTTCACCCCAGTCTTTATCTATGTTTTCTGTCTTTTCCTCTTTTTGTTTGCTGATGTTTTTGCAGTATATTATCGTTAGCTTTCCTCTGCCTCTAGTTATTTCTATTCCACTTTCTTTCATTTGTTCCATTTTTCTTTTTGTTTTTTCTCTTTGTTTTTGGCTTGCTTGTTTGAGTAGCTTGTTTGTTATTGTTTTTTTTCCCTCTGGATTTCTGTATTCCACCACTATTATTCCTTTTGTTATGTTTTCTATGAAGTCCTCTCTGATGCTTGATCTGTTGCCTCTAGTTCTTTTTTGGTTATTTTCTTTATCTTCTCTCTCCTTTTCATTTCCAGTTTTTCTATCTTTTGTTTTGTTGTTATTTTTTGGTTCAGGTGTCTGTCTTTTCCCCGTTTTTTGATTTTCATTATTTTTTGTCTCTTTTTGTGTCTTTCTACTATTCTCCTCTGTTTCTTTGTCTTTTCCCTCTTTCTTCTGTCTTTCCCTAATTTTTTCTCTTATTTTTTCCGTGCTTACTTTTGACCAATTTTCTCCTTCCTCTTCTTTTTCTATGTCCTTTATCTTTTCCTCTGTTATTGTTCCTCTGTAGTGATTGTTGCATAGTATTATTGTTATTGTCCTCCCTGTTCCTGCCTCCCATGTGTAGTGTTCATTTGTTTCTCTATCCCATTGGCCTCCTTCCCCTATTAGTATTACTCTAACGTTTCTTCTTAGTTGTGTTGCCATGGCTCTTATTGCTATCCAGTCCCCGAAGTTTCTGGTACCTACTGTTCTCTCTCCTATCCCCTCTAGTATTCTTCTTTTTGTTTCTTCTATGCCGAATTCTTTTTCTTCTTCTGTCAAGAATTCCCATATTTTGCTCACTCCTTCTTCTGCTGTCCCTCTGTATTTTGCCTGTAATTCTTCATAGTTTTCTACTCTGTTTTCTCTGTTCTTCTCTAACTCTATTTGTGATCCGAATGCGTGGTAGGCGCAGTGTCCATCTCCTGGTACGTCAAATATCCTCTCTTCTCCTATTAGCTCTTGTCTGTTCCCTATTCTGTTCTCAAAGTTTACGTCTAGTTTGACTGCACTTATTTTCCTCTTGTTTTTCTGGGTTTGTTCTTTTCCCTCTCTCATTAACCCAGCCATTTTTGTTTTCCCTTCCACACCCATCGGTCCATTTCTCTTCTTTCCTTTTTCTGTCTTCACTGACGGGTGCCTCCTCAGAGGACTTTTACTTTTCCAATTTTTCATTTTGGCTGAAGCTAATTTGCTAGTATTAACCTGAATAGGTAGGCTTATAGCCCTCGACATCCGATCTAGCTTGCTCGGTGTCTGTTCAATGGGTTAATAAAAATTTCCCCCTGCCCCTTGGGGTGCTAAAAATTTCCTTATTGCCCCTATAAATTTTAAAAAATTTCCTGGCTTAAAAAAAATTAAATAAAACAATTTTCCGGTGGAGAGGCGGCCTCTATGGTTTCTCTTCTTCCAATCCGGTCACCTTCTTCTTCCACCTTGCTCTTCTTATCCTCTTTGTTTGTTATGTTTTGGTTTTTCTTGTGTGTGCTGCTTCTTGTCCCGATGGGTGTGGCCCCTTTTGCTTATTTTTGGCTAGGCTGGGTTTTCTTTTTATGGAGTTTTCCTTTTTTGTTTTGAGTTTTGCCCCTTTTTGATGATTCCAGTATGTTTTTTATCTGTAGCGCGCCTCTGCGCGCTTTAGCGTTGTGTTTAGACTTATGAAGTTGTATTTAGACTTAAGCCTCCCTTCACAGAGTTCATCGGCTTATTATTTGTTTCAGGATTTTTAGATATTCTTCTTTAATTATTCAGAATCAGGATCCGAACAAACCTTTGCTCTCTCTTACTCTGCTACCTCTTATTGAGTCTCCTTGTCTGTTTTTGTGAGTTTTTGTAGTTAGTGACCAAAATTCATTATTTTACTATTTGTAGGGTCCAAAATTTGTACGACTTTTACACAGTGTAGGCTGAAACTTTTAGTCTGAAACTTATTTATAAAAAATACTGCCTCTGAGTCATTTAAGCTTTCAAAAAAAAATACTCTTCCAGGTTATCTACAAAAAATACTAATCTTAACCTTGTATGTGCTGCTCTAATCAAGGGATATAAAAAAATACAAAAATTTATTTTGTTTTGAAGGAGTTAGTAGACTGTCTCTATCCTTCTGAGGTTAGCTTGAGTGGCCCTAATATTTCTGCTTGAAGTTTGTTAAAATCTCTTTTGTGATTTGCTCCTAACTTCAGAATTTCTGCTCTGATTAACTAGGTACCAATTGATCTTAGTTCTATAACTTTCGGTACTTATTCTGAAACAATTTTCATTCATAATATTTTGTCTGACTGATTTAGTGTTTATCAATTCATAATAATAATCAAAAAAAATAATAATATTAAATGTCAGAAGTGTGTCTGTGATTATTTCTTCTTTTAACTTACTCCCTCCACCATTTCTCTTTCTAGTTCTCTCCCCTTTTGTTTTTTTGATTTGCTTATCCTCCAATTGAACCCTCACCGTCCTCTTTTGTGGGTGTCGTTCTGTTCGTGTTTCTCTTTTTAGGGTCTTTTTCGACATCCAGCATTTCTTCGTTGACCTCTTCCACTTTTCTCTTGTTTGCGTACCCACTAACACTAGTTCGCCCCAGTCCATCACTGTTTCCGAACCCGAACAAATAGCCGGGAGGGAATCCGCTTCTTGGTGTTAGATAGCATCCTGCTATTGAATTATGGGATCTTTCCGATGTCATTCTAGTTATTGGCGATTCAATTCCCAACAATCCCGCACTCTCTTCCTCACTCTTCCATATCATTCGTCGGTCGCGGATTTTGATGGAGTTTTTCACGAACGTACTTTTGTCCGCATGACGGAATGGTAACGTCTCGACATCCCCGATTTCATATGGTTTCATGTAGAAATCCAGATAAACATAACTACTGTTAGTTTTAAGTGACAACGTCACCGTTTTTTTCGCTAGTAAACGGGTCATATTCATTGATATGAAATCTGGGTTTTCCAGGCGCTCGAAGTACCCCATAATACTATCCACATCCCCATCTTCTATTACGGTTTCGAGGGAACTGTATGTTTCACGGCAATCTTTCACCTCCTTCATAATCAGCTCCATTTGTTGTTCCGTTGGTATTTCATTTCCTATACTCTGTACAGTTTGTTTTGAACTTTCTGGGTTTGGTACTACTGTTGTTTCCTGTTGACTATTTGCGGTCAGAAGTTTGGCGAATCCGATTACTAATTTTGTTGACCTATTTGCCGCCGCTTTTCGTGTTATAACCATTTCCTTCCCACTTCCCATCAGTTGCTGCACCTCTTCTAACTGATTTCCCGGAAATGGTAGTTCCCGGATCTCCACCCTGTTTTCTCCTGATCCTAATTGATCGCCAATCATGAGGTTGTTATTAAGTAATGGCCTAAAAATCCAGGTATCTCCAATATTTACTCTTTTGGTTGAGGATTTGCTGGAGCTCCTGTTGTTATTCTGATTTCTTCTTTCTTCTTCCTCATTCTCGATTGTGAAAAAATCTGCCCAGGGTGATATCCATAGTACTCGCGCTTCTTTCAGTAATTTTCCCTCTCCCCCCTCTATTTTTGACAACATCCCCTTATGTATCAACGTTGCTTGAGCCAAATTTTCGATGAGCGCTGTGACTCTTCGCTCACTCAACGGTACGAATTGCTCATATTCGATGGACGACAAAAGTTTGTTAAAACTTCTAGTCGATAATCTTAAGCAGGTAGGCGACAAATTCAAGCTGGATAGGTTGTTTGTGAATGTTGCAGTCTCATCTCTATGTCTGGCTACTGAGTTGTAGATTCCCGCAAATTGGTTTGGCGTCCAATTTTCGTTTTCGGAGGATGTGTTGTTTTGCATGATTACTTCCATCGACTGTTTCATTACAAATTCTTTGAAGTCTTCCATGGTTTGTTCGCCACCATCCGTTTTACCACCATCCGTTCTACCCCCCGGCGACTCCATTAGTTTGTACCTGTCTTTTGGAGATTTGGAATTTCTCGGAGTATTGCCGTTTCTTGGGGTCAATACTGCTCCTTGGTAGCCTTGTTTCCCTTTCCCTCCACCCCCTCCACTCTTCTGCCATGCTGGGATGGTGTATTGGCCCTTTCCTTTGGATACTTTCCCATCTCCTCCCTTACTCTGGATCTCTCCTTTTTTCTCTCTATTGTTTTGCTGTCCCCCTCCACATCCATTTTTGCATGTAAATCTTGTGCTAAAATTAATAAATCCGCATGTGGCACATGACCAGTCACCTTCCCGCTGGATGTACGTGTTTTTTGGAACTGTTACTACTTTGCCACCTCCTTTTCCATTTTGTTTTCCCTCACTTTTTCCGTTTCCTTTTTGTTGGGGATCATAAACGTTGTACACTCCATACGCCTGGTAGTGTCCTTGTTGGTTTTGTCCTTGGTTGACGTTGGCTTGGTTTGTGGTGGTGACTCCTCCAAAGTTTGCGGCGGATTGGTTTTGGGTTGGGATGTTGTTGCCGTTCAGGTCGTTGTTCATCCCTTGGTAAGATTGGTTGGGTTGGGTGTCAATGAGGTCCATGCTGATTTTTCAAAGTAAGTTTAGTGTAGCTTTTTTTATTAATTTAGATTTTCTCTTAGCCCTACTTAGAAAGATATTACTTTATTGAGGGATTTAATGATTCAGTTGGTTAGTCGGGTTGTAAGTTATTGGCCGTCTTAGGTCATTTACAGTTCTTTTACTCTATGTTATTCTC
>Ga0099797_101091_pt2 | contig 12559 bp, 15 predicted proteins | sample Uncmet_Sort48C_1_FD_89871 | JGI IMG/M metagenome (GOLD analysis project Ga0099797, IMG submission 89871) | Marine eukaryotic communities from CALCOFI LINE 67, Pacific Ocean - C012_Sort48C_1 | ecosystem: Environmental > Aquatic > Marine > Oceanic | place: Pacific Ocean: Monterey Bay | collected... | reverse complement strand
TGCCAAATTTTGTGCGAAGGGCCCCGGGGACTACAGGGGCCTCAAAGGGTATTTTAGAGCAAACCCTATTTTCCGACCAGGTCCCTAAGCCTTATAATCCAGACCCGGGGCCCATCAAAACGGGTCGGGGACATGTTTAGAGGCAGCTGGGTTGTTTTTTGCAAAGAATTTCCTTATTCAAATAAGTAAAAACATTGTACAAATTATCAAGCACCTGTGCTTTGGCTCAAGCTCAAGCACAAGTGTATCAGCTCAAGCACAAGTGTATCAGTTCATGTATCAAATACTACCACTACTACTTCTTCTTGACGTCCTCATGAGCCTCAAGCAGAAATTAGAAAGTTCTCCAGTCTCTCAGCCTGAGCAAAAGCAGCTCAAGGGAGGTGGTGGAGGAGAGGGAGAGGAAGGGGAGGTTTCCTTTGCATCACTTTCAAACAAGATGGATGTGATGTTTGAGGGCATTCGAAGCTTGTTGGACAACCAAGGCAAGACCATGGATGAGAAAGTGGTGAAGTTGTGTGAAGGACAGGAAGCCATGCGTAACGAAATCAATCACGTAAATCAGATGATGATGACGAAGGCAGGAGTCGTGGATGTGGTCAAGGACGTGGTACAGGAGGAGCGGCCAAAGCTAAACGCAACTTCACCTGTGATTGACAAGGGCAAGGGAGTGAACAAATCCAAGAGTGTGGGTGCCCGCCCCCGGGATGAAAATGAAGATGCGTGCACTGTTGCTATTGGCAACTTCGAATACAACTCGTTGATTGAAGACATTGAGGGCGCGGGGAAATACTACACTTTGGACCGACGTTGTAGTGTTTGCTCTTTGGTTTTCAAAGAACTTGAATCACAAATTGCTTTCTTGAAGAATCAGGAGGACAAGGGCCCGTTCTATCACAACGGCTGCAAGTTGTTCATTGGGACAAAGGAGACCCCCCAAAATTGAGGAAAAGTAGGGCTATCGGTAAACTCAAGAAGGCTTTGTACAAGATGGCAAAGGAGCGTGCGCAGGAGAATCCAAAGAAGGACTTTGGGGACAAAGCTAGCAGCAAATACTTAGATGCATTCTATCGGAGGGGAGCGGTCATCATCGGGAAGACTCTTGTTGCTGTCTGGCACCGATTGGAGGAGCACCTAAAATTGACACAGATGCTGTGAGCAATCTGGGCTTGGGTTTTTCCGCGGAAGACCTTGTGCAGACATGGCGCCTCGACAGAGGGCTACGCATGGGTAGCCATCATGGACCAGGGGAAGTTCAATTGGACGTCTTGAAGGAAGTTGTGTGAGTGCAAACTCATGCAGACATGATACAAGAAGTAATCGATTATATGTATCCCTCACAACCTGCTGCCATGCCGGCCGTCGGAGAAGAAGCTTCAGTACATAGTAATAATACACATAGCAGATTGCACAGCGATGGAATTATCTCGCAGAGTGTGGTCGGACCCCTTCTGTTTCCTTTTGCTGAGCCGTTCATTGGTGTAGCATACAATTGTCGATCCTTATACGCATATGGGGAGCTGTATGCTATCACTGCCTATCAGATATGCGGCCTCACTGTTGGCAAAACACGATTTCTGTATTCCGACGGAGACGCGGGAGACGCCGGAAAGGAGGTCCATTCTGGATCAGCGTTTGCGTGCTGACTGCACATTTTTCTACATGTATAGACCAATATAAAGGGGGACTTGGCATTCTGGTTAAAACACGTTTCCTGAAACAGTTCCCACAAACAGACTTGCTATCATGCTGGCAGATCACAGTGGTAGGTCGTATGGGTCGTTTGACGCTTCATGGTCCATGTGGTGCTTGGCATATTGTAGCTGTTTATCTTGGCCCGAACAACAAGGAAGCACGTGCTGAAGAGGTCAAGAAGCTCAGACAATTTATAGATACAAAAGCCTATACAATTTCGGTTGGTGACTTCAATTTTGTGGAACGAGATGTTGATCGAGTTTTGCATTACCCACAAGGGTGAAGAGTTTCTTAGATTCTGCATTGCCTCTGCTAATCGGGTTTTGAATTCCTTCGCGGAGGACCCTCTGGGAAGCTGGACTTGTGATTATGATTTGAAGAGGGAGCCCAGACAAATAGATGTTGCCACCTCAAACCTTCCGTCACAAGCCGGGACTACTGCAAGAATTTTGGAGTCCGCCGCGACGGTTTCAGATCACCGGCCGTTGGTGACAACTATTCGAGCACGCGCGCGGCCTGTGCATCATACAGAAGTTAACACCCACCCAAGACAAGCGCCCAAACCAGTTGGATGGAAGCTGCAGGACAATACTCTGAATGCTAAGTTGCGTGAGGTATTTGGCCTGCCATGTGTTTCTCCGGGAGATGCGGTTATGCATGACGCTCTGCATGTATATTCTGATGGCTCTTGCTACGTGAGTCGCAGAGTCGCCAAATCCGCTGGCTGGGGGTTTGTTGTTTTCCCTTTTGGGCAGGAGCCGGAGGAGGACCAGACTCCGGAGATGGAGGCCTGCGGCCCTGTTGTTATCGATCCAGGGGACGCCGGGTTCATTGGTGCACAACGTTGGACAAATAACACTGCCGAGGTTTCCGCCGTCATCGAGTTCCTTTTGTGGCTTTTGTCTCAGCATGAGGAGCAGGTATATCTTGCTGCACTTCCTATTGTCTTGCACACCGATTCTACATATGTCCTGGGTCTGGTGGGTCGCAAGTTTGAGCCCCGAGAGAACATAATGCTGTGCAAGTTGTTGAGACACCTTTGGGATCGTGCTTCAGGTCTACTTGAATTGAGCATTGCTTGGGTTAAGGGCCACAGCAAAAGTCTGGGAAACCATTGCGCCGACTCTGTCGCAAAGCGTGGTGCCAATGCTGCATATCGTGGTTCTTGGTGGACACGGCCGTTCTCCCTTTCCGATTGGGGGGCAGGACAGTTCTTGGAGGCCACATCAGGGAGTCACAGATACACTTCAAGCCCTAATTGTCCAAGCGTGACTTGTTTCACAACGTCTTTGGTGCTGGCGGCCAAGGGTTGCGGCGCGGCCAAAAAATCACAAAAAATCAGGTTGCCGGAGGATGATGTTGACATTTTGTTATTAAAATCGTTGACCTCTCAGAGAAAGACACAGCGGGATCCTTTACTACGGCATCGGATTTCAATAAATATTTGCAGAGTGCGCAGACGAGTGCGTAAGCGGACGTACAAAAAACTGTGTGAGATGGTCGCAACAACAGGTAGAACTCCAAACATATGCAGCCAACAACGGAGGGTAACAACATCTTTCTTGCGAGCGGAGGACGCTGCCGAACAAGTGTGCGATCCTGCGGAGATGTCTGCCTTACTCACCGATTTCTATTCGAACTTGTATAGAAGCAGGCTTGATGACATCTCGGCCAGCTGGATGAATGACACATGGACCACGCATGCTCTCAGAACTCTGCCCCGACTGGATTGCTTCTTGGTGCACAAAGCCATAAACCAACTTTTAAAGAGGAAGACATGTGCCGAGGACCATCTTGTGGCTGAAATGTTGCAGGCATTGGATGATGATCTCCTTACACTTTTGGCGGAGATATTCCGAAACCGATTGTTGAACAAATCGTCTTGGGCTGCAGATGAAGCCTGGGATCTACATTTTGTCAAGATGTTGCGTAAGAAAGGTTTTGCAAATCGGGTCAAAGATTTCCGCCCAATTGCAGTGCTGCCTGTTCTCTTCAAGTTGTACTCACGTGTGCTGCTACTGTGTCCCGAAAACACCTTGACCCAATTGGTGGCTCCCCAGTTCGCGTTCAGACGACAATATCAGGCGCATGAGGTTGTGTTCATACTGAGGAACCTCATCGAGAAAAGCTTGGAATGGGACACTCCGCTGTTTGTTTTGGATGGGGACTTACTCAAGGCGTATGACTTTACCGAGCATGGGCCTATGATTGACGCCCTGCTCGCCAAGAAAGTGCCTCGTATTCTAGTCGCTGCCTGGGTCCGGGAGGTGCGCAGATGCAAATCCATTTTCCAATTGGAGTCCAGAGTTGCTTCCGTGCCGGTGACACGGAGCCGGTCCTTGCTCCAGGGAGATCCAGCAGCACCATCAATATTCAATGCTACCTTGGATATCCCAGCAAGCGCTTTTCTGCAACAGGCAAGTCACAAGGGATGGGGTTTTCGTCTGGACGGTGGCACTTATATTTCCTTGGTGCTGTATGCAGATAACTTCTGGTTGTTCGCCAAGAGTCCCGCGGAACTGACAGAGATGACTTCAACCTGGCTTGAAATATTACGAAAATCGGGGTGGGACGTGCCATTGCGGGAGGCGACATGGTGCACTACCGGCCATGATGACAACCAGCACTGGCAGGTGCTTGTTCAAGACGTGGCAGTACCTCGGGCACTTCGAGCAGTGGGTTTCCAAGTGCTTGGTGCACAAGTGACTTTCGACAACTGTTTCGAAGTCGAGCTGCAAAACCGCTTTGCCAGAGCATGGAGAGCATTTTACAAGTACAGACACCTGCTGTGTTGCAAAACAGCGCCTATCGCTTCAAGGTTCCGCTTGCTGGCGTCTTTGGTGGAAAATGCTTTGTTCTGGTGTTCGGGCAGCTGGAATTTGACAGCAAGGCAAATTCAAAAACTGCGGGGCATTCAGCAGTCAATGTTGGAAAAAATGGTGGCAGTCAGACGGCACACTGATGAAACAATGGGCCACTTCATGGAAAGATTCCACTCCAGAATCAAACAGCTCAAGATGACGAGTGCATTCCTGGATTGGGACAGACGCTACCACAAGTCTGTCTATGAATGGGCGGGGCACGTTGCCCACATGCGAGCTTATGATAGCTCCCGCCTTACTGTGAAGGTGCTGCTATATCGGGATTGGCACTGGATTCAGCAGATCTCAACTACTAACCGCGGAAGTCAGCTACATGGACGGAGGTTTCGCATGTGGAGGTGGGAAAAACATCTTTACAAGTTCTTCCAAGTCGAGTCATGGATTGATTGCGCCCAGGACAAGGACGCCTGGAACCAGCAGCTTGATTCTTTTATCGATTGGCGGTGCGGTGGGCAATGATTGTTTTTAATGTCGCGTACTTCTTTTCAAGCTCCAAGTTCGTTTTTCAGAGTATGTGTAGGTAGATCGCCTATGGGGTTGCGAGTCTTGACTTGACATCTACCGCCAGTAAACAGTAAACAGTTGATCGCTATGTGAAGGCAGCAGGGGCGTGGTCAAACGGAGACGACAAGCAGGTAGTCAAAGAGTTGTCTTCTATTTGCTTCTCATACAACCTGCAGGAATGGAGTCTGCCACACATGACGATAGAAAGCGGTAGTGTCTTGTCCAGAATAGATCGTGTATAGTCTTCTTTGCATGTGCTTCACGGATTGCTGGTGAAATCTTTATATGCAGTTGCCTTGGAACATGATTTGTCCCTCTCTGCTCACCGGCCGGTATCTTTTGGATTGCGGAACACTGAAAATAAGAACGCAAATCTATTTCCGGATTGGTTGGTAGAACATCCTTCATTTGCGGCGGAAGTTCGTGCCGAATATGCATTTCGTATTGCGGACTTGGACTTCCTGGGTTCGAGCGCTTGAGAGTTTTATCGAAAGCTTTGGAAAATCTGTTAAAATAGTCAGGCGGAAGCTCCAACATCAGCTTGCCCGGAGCACCGGAGACAAAAAATCAGCTTCAGTTGTTTTTTTGCGTGCCTTGAGATGTGAGGATGACAAGTTGGCTGCGCGGATGCACAGAATTTATCCCGAGTTGGTGCAATTTTCACGGATCCTATTGTTTGGAATGCTTCCGATGTAAAGAAAATACAAGACCATGTGGTGGACCTCTTCCAAAAATCAAAGCAGGAACGCATTGAAGAGCTGAAGAAAAGTCGAAGCAATTTACCAAAAATGGTGTATCAACAACGCAAGGCAATCATTTTGAAGTCTTTGAAGGAATGAGTGCCGGGAGCAGAGGGACGAATCCATGCCATCAAGGACCCTGTATCAGGTGATGTACTAACCAGCTCAAAGGAGATTGTGGACGCGCTTTCAAACTATTGGTAGAATATTTTCATTGGCAGGCATACAGATACTTCTTTGCGCCGCATTTGGTTGCCACATTGGGCGAACAAGTCTCTGGTCAATCTGGATGCAATTAGGCCCACAATGACTGATATCGAAACGGTCTGGGCAATCTACCGGACTCCTCCGCGGGACCTGACGGCATACCTTTTTGTGCTTATGCACGTTGCGCGGATATCTTGAAACATATACTTTTTTACATCGTCCAGTGTATGATATCGGGCACGGAGATTCCGAATGACAGGTTTAGCATTGCATACCTGCTTTGCTCACCCAAGATCGGCGGACATATTCTTGAGCCAAACGCAAGCAGGCGTTTGTTTATTGTTGGTTCCATGAACAGAATTATTGTTTCCATTTTGAAGGAATCTTCGGAGCGTGTTGCTTCTGACCGTATTTCTGTTACGCAACGCGGCTTTATCAAAGGACGCAGTATGCTGAGAAACATGATGGACACAGACTTTGCGCCCCAAAAAGTAAGCATCATATACAAAGTTGGTGCCATAATTCTGTTCGACTGTAAGTCTGCCTTCCCTAGCTTAGATCAGGATTTTATGTGGGAGGTGTTGGAGACTTTTGGTATTCCATGGGCCTTCATCAATGCTTCGACATTGTTTGATAAAGACAACACTCACATCTTGCGCCAAGGACCTTATGAAGCAACCAGCATTATTGTGCGCAGTAGGATCAGACAGGGTTGCCCTATGTCGCCCATTCGCAACATGCTCGGATTTGCTGCTTCGAACATTAGAGGAGACATTGTATGTTGATGATTGTCTGTGTGCATTTGCGGATGATACTGGTGTGGGGGTGAGCGACTACACAAGAGCCATGCCACAGTTGAGCAAAATGTGGAATCATATGCATTAATCTTGTCTCTTGATCTCAATGGCAAGGAAACTGTATTCATTCCAGCATGGCCTACCACGAGTTTGTGTAATGTGCATAAGCTAATTCGGGAATGGTGTCCCAAATCACGAGACATTGCTGTTGACCGGTGTGCAAAATACCTGGGCTTCTCCATCGAACCTGGATCGCTCACAAAATCTTGGCAGCAACCTTTTAGCAAAGTACCAGCAGCGGGCGGACACATGGTCGAGGCTCAATCTCGGCTTGCATTTTAATACCGTTGTCTGCAAACCCTTTGCCGCCTCGGTTCTTGGCTTCGTATGGCAACTGGATGCAGATGTGCCGGAATTGTTAGAGACCTTTGAGAAAGTTCTGCGCAACTAGTTCCGGGTCCAGGTAACTGGATAAGTGGTGGTGACCTTGGCAATTTGAAGGCCGCATATTACTTCAAAGAATCTTTTGCAGACCCTCGGCTTACCGCATTGGCTGCCAAGATACCGGTGGTTCATACGGTTGCGCTTGATTGCGGTATCCGTCGAGGGGAACTCGAGGACCTCCAGGTCGAGATGGGCAGACGCCCCTTCCCGCAATGGCATGCTCGATGTTACTTCAGCGTGCTAGCGAACTCACGTGATCGGCTGCTCAGCAAGGGTATCACAATAGACAAGATTTTAAAAAGAGTTGGCAATGAACCCGCCATCCTCTTTCCAATCAGTCGCGGAAGGCATAATCACAAAGGGTCTTGGGGATTCATACACCCGTGACTCGCGCATATGAGCTAAATGCAAGAGGTGGCAGTTCAACACATCACCGGGGCATTATGAAAAAATGATTCTGCCGTGTGCTCCACATAATCAGGTCTCTATGTACACCACGTGTTCTTTCATGCTATTTCAAGACGGTCTGGAATGGGTGGGTAACGCATGAGCGAATGAAGGGCATCACTGGGCGATGCAATTGCTTACTCGGATGCGGTTGGGAAGATGACAGCACATTGCACTATCCGTGTTGCTCCATATACTGGCATTTCTTGAATGCAAACTGGCCTGCTGGGTTGGGAGTTCAAGCCAGTCACTCCAGACACACAGCGTTGTTGATGGACCCGTCCCTCAGCAACGCAGACATAGTGAGGCTATCCACGGGGCTGTACGCGTTGTATGTCAGAGGTGTACCTTAACCCGCTTTTGCTCGCCGTGGCATGGATTACAACACGCGGCGCATGCTGGGAGATTCTGGTCTGTAACATATCTTTGTGCTGCTGAAGGGTGGTCATATCTCTTCATTGTTGGATGATGTTTGGGAGAATGGGGGAGCTATGGAGTGGCGGCCTCCATCAGCATTGACCCACCTGCCTTTGGCAATCGGCGTTGGGGCACGTCTATTTTTATCCGTTTGTTTCGAGGACCCGACAAGGACAAGGACATCACGCTGGCAAGGACAAGGACAAGGATTGGTGCACCATGAAACAACAAAAAAACATTGTACAATTTATAAGATGCAAACACTTTGGATTTTTCACATTTTGGGGGGAGTTCTTTTGCCAGCCCTTCGGGCGGAATACATTTTCGAAAAACGCACCCAAAACGAAAATCTGACTATCCGACATGCACAATCCATACGGGTGCCGGTATCATTGAAGCCATTAGTATAGGACATATGTATATATGTAGAAATCTTAGAAAATATTTCAATAACTATTAATTAACACCGGCATGGGATTGGGTAACGGTTTTGACATGGGAATAGATCGGAAACTATTTGTAATAACAACGGTTGCTCTCAAAAGTTGTCCCTCATTCGAACTTGTCCTGGGACAAATTGTTTTGGATCAATAAAAACTTGTTGATTCGTCCGGTCGCCAAATCTTTGCAAACCCAGAATTCCAGCCGAAACGAAAACGACGCTCCACACCAATTGGAGCCGGGTACACCGAAGATCAGACCGAGATCCTTTTTCTGGACTTTTTTGTTTGAACAGGTGATTGTGTTACAAGCCTCTTGTTAAGCGGCAACATAGCCCAGGTGTGGCATAATTAAAAACGTCACCCGCAGGGAATATTTAGGGAAATTAATTCAGTTATTATGTTTCGAGCATTTTGTGAGTTTTGCATTCGATGGGACGTTGGGAGGCTCTAGAAGATTGCAAAATTTTCTGGGAGTTTACCGAAGCATTTGCACACCATGGAAGCCCAAAATTCTGAGATTTTGCTTTCGAGTGATATACTTTCGGATTTCTGTGGATTCTAGGCTCGCGCAAGTTTTGTTCAATTTCGTGCGGAACCTTAAAACCTTATTTTCCGGTGCCGGGCTCCTAAACCCTATTTTCGTTCGATTTTCATTTAAAACAGAGTTTCAAAACAGGTCGGGGACGTGTTTAAATGCATTTGTTGTGTTTGTTGCATCGAATTTGCATGTGGAAATGGCTCAAAGCATTGTAGAATCGATCGAATCAAAGCAATTTGATTTTCTTCCTTTCAACATTTTAAAAGTCCCTTTGCCAGCCCTTCGGGGAGAACACATTTTCGAAAAATGCACCCCAAACAAGAATCAATCCAACTATGGTGAAATCCTTGAAGTTCAATGATGTTCGTGTCCGCACGAAATTTAGCAATATTTGTTAGCAGGTTTAGTGATGACCTCTTAAAATTGTTTATGATTATCGGTTTTATATACTTCTCAATAATTTCTATATGGGGTTGTGTGTTTCGTATTCATTTAGGTGCCCCAGTTTTGGCGCCCTCCGGGGGTACAAAAACCTGAAAGGACGTAAACAATCAAAAAAGGTACTCGGGTGGGGGGCCGCTGCGGAGAGCTCAGGGTGCTGGAGGAATTCGCATTTTTGAGATTCTCACGCAGTTCCTTGTATTCGGAAGTATTTTAATGCATTGAGACGGCTAATCATCCTGCAATTTCATTGTGATGGAAGTGGGCATACGACGGTTGATCTTGAATAGCCGACAAACACAGTGTCTTCGTTGGGTTAATATTAAGGTCTCCCTTATTTTTGCTAGCCCCCCTCGTGACCTTGAGTGTTTCTGATAATGTTAGCCCCTGGTTCCCTTAATTGGGTGACCTTAAGCTAAGAAAGGCACTGTAGTTGAAACCATTATTCGACGAATTGACAATGCATTGAACATCGAGTAAGCACAAACTGAAAATTAATCTAGTCATGCCCGCCAGTCGTGCGTCAATTAAGTTTCAAGCTCTTGTTAACTATTTGTCGTTTGTTCAAATTGTTGAATATTTTACACAAATTTCATTAGCCAAGACGTCACACCAATAATAATTATACAAATATTGCGAAACTCATATGAATGAAATCCGAAATCATATGCGAAATGAATGAGGAATGCTTGAGTTGCATGGTGTTTGGCATCTGTGGGGGTGGATGGGGACCGCCCCCCTCGCCTCCACATCCACCCCCCCCCCGCCCCCGCGTCTCCCCCCCCATATGTCAAACATTCAAACATGCCAGGGTTGAAGCTAAGGGGCCAAATTGCCCAAAGAATAAGGGTAAGCTTGGAATATTTGGGCCTCCAGGGCCAAACAAGAATATGCCAACATCATGCCCATATATTCTAATGCAATGGACAGAACAGGGGGGCCGCGGCCTTCGGCCGCGGCCCCCTGTGGTGTCACTAAAATTAGAATATGTGGGCATGGTGTTGGCATATTCGTGTTTGGCCTTGGAGGCCCAAATATTTCAAGCTTACCCTTATTCTTTGGGCAATTTGGCACCTTAGCCACAACCCTGTATGCAAATACCACGCAAATCAAGCATTTCACATGTGTTTTGTGTTTTTGTTTGGCATATTCCTTGCATTTGTTTCATATGGGCTTTGCATTTTTGGGAAATATGTTTTCCCGCTGTTGCTTGGGCATACTTTGAAACGGTTTTCCGACAAGGTTCCAAAGTATGAATTTGGACATCAGCTTGACCACCACGGGCCGTACAGGGGCAACAACACCGGCATATTCGACCTCTCCGCTTCACCAGGACCAAATTCGGCCAAACTGGCGGATTACAAATTGATTTTGTTTGTTGTTTGCCAGAGCAGTCCAAAACACTTCAATAGCGGCAACCTCTCACAAGGCTCATCAATGACCTGGGAGCCAATTGTTTGCGCCCAGACGAGTTTAGCTTGAGTGCGGCCGTTGCGGCGTGCTCTAAGAATGGGCAGATGCATCGAGAATAATACAATTACTACCCATACGCAGTCAAGGCCTCTTGTTTAGATAATTCAAAGTGGGCCTGCTTGCGTATAGGTATCAGTTTTCCGTCCACCATTATGGAGGCGGTCTCCGGCCGCCTCCACTACAGAGGGGCTGGGCCGGCTCCGGCGGCCGCCCCACTTTATTGGAATCCATAGTGGTGGATGGAAAACTCAGGGCCCATACCGAATCAAGACCACTTTTCAATATTATCTAAATTAGAGGCCTCGTCTGGGTATGGGTATTTGTTATATTACTCTAATGCATTCCAGTGCTGACTTGTTGGCGCAGATGCAGCACAGTTGTGGCGAATCCATTTTCTCAAATTTTGTGTTGGGGCCCATGGCCTACAGGGACCCCTAAGGGGATAAAATTCGAATTACGCCAGTGTTTCCGAATAAATTCGATTGAAACGTTCAGAGCATTTTCCGGATTTTGTGTTATATGGGAGTAGGGAGACTTATTGTGCAGAATACTCGATGGAGGTTATCTAAGAATTATGAGAGGAACGAAGCATGGATAAAGTTACCGACTTCTGCGGTATTAAGGCACACATGAATTTTTGTGTCATTTCGTTATGCGTTTCGTTGATTTTGGCTCGACACAATTTTCAGCATTTAGAACCCCCGGAGGGTGGTGTGCCCAAACTACGGCACTTGATTCTTTACAAAACCACGAATTCGATACACAATACATACAAAATGATAACGCACAGGCGATATAAACCCGATAATATTTAATCAAATGAAAATCCCACAGACAATTGAAAAATGAAAAGTCTCATATAAAAGAAACCTTTTAATAAAATGAGAAGTCTACAGTTCATATCTTACACATTTAGAACCCCCGGAGGGTGCGCCCAAACTACGGCACTTGATTCTCTACAAAACCACGAATTCGATACACAATACATACAAAATGATAACACACAGGCGATATAAACCCTATAATATTTAATCAAATGAAATCCCACAGACAGTTGAAAAACGAAAAGTCTCATATAAAAGAAACCTTGTCGGCAATGTATTAGTTAGCTTCCCGCGACACTTTTGCACTATACTAGAACCACCCAACGCGTGTATAACGCAATCCTCAATGTTTCTCTTGTTATTGTGTGGCCGGTTAATGGGTCACCCAAAGTGGGTACTTGAAGATAGGATATTGAATTTGTTTGTGGATTCAGTGAGAATCCACCCTGGACCTTCAGAATCCACCTTGGAAAACATCAAATTGCAAGAACGTGCATGAAAACAAACAACATATAGAGTCCACCGTGGATTCTGAGAGGCCATGGTAGATTCTCAGAATCCGCCGTAAATTTTCATATCCAATTTTCAAACACCAATTTCGGCTGACGCATTGAGGGCCAACTCGGGTTTATGAACGACATGCGCTAGCACCTCGAGGCCCTGCTATATTTGGCACGTCTTCAACTCCAGCAAACGCCTAGTCACAG
>Ga0099797_101437_pt1 | contig 12560 bp, 2 predicted proteins | sample Uncmet_Sort48C_1_FD_89871 | JGI IMG/M metagenome (GOLD analysis project Ga0099797, IMG submission 89871) | Marine eukaryotic communities from CALCOFI LINE 67, Pacific Ocean - C012_Sort48C_1 | ecosystem: Environmental > Aquatic > Marine > Oceanic | place: Pacific Ocean: Monterey Bay | collected... | reverse complement strand
GGACAAGAAAACTCTGAGACAGAAGAAACGCAAGGGGACTTAGACAAGGAAACTCCAAAGACAGCAAATCCAACAAATAGTACACAAGAACTACTTAGCCTCAAAGTTGCGGTACCTGCACCACCCCAAGCAACAGTAAATCAGGTTATCAAGTTACCACCTAAAAGACAAACGCAACATGTGTTGGAAGGTCTCATCCACAGGCTGACAAACTTGAAAAATAATCGTCCGCTGTTTGATTCGGCTGAATTCACGTATCAGATGGAAACAATCGCTGAGAAACATGATTATGTATTCCCGAAACTATATGTCGAATGCGCGGAGATTTTAACGATATACGGTGCCGATTGGGACGTTTTCTTTCTGCAGAAACAATTCGAGCTAAAATCGGATTCGTCTCTCAAAAATCTCTCCCTTCCCGAACTCCGTCAAAAAATCGCGTATGATTTTATTCCGTTTGAGTTGCATAGATTTATTCCAGAATCCATCTTGCAACACAACACTCAGAAGCCGAATTTCAATGCTCCACCCCCAATTCCATTAAACGGGCAGTCTATAGTAAACGGGCAATCTAGTATAAGAAGAGACAGAACACAAGAAGAAAACTCCATAATTGATCAGGTGACTAGGATAGTCGACGAGTATGCAAATCCGCATTTACAAGAGTTTAAAATCGCATCAGATTTGGCAAGATGGCAAGCACAACCGAGTTTGCATTCACTTTTCGGAAAAAACGCGGGCTACAAAGACGGTTGGATTAAGACAATTACAGATTGGGCGATGGTTTTTCCTTCTAGTTCTTCAAGTTCTCCAGGCTCAACGAATCCGAGTTCTTCAAGTTCTCCAGGTTCTTCAGGTGCAACAATAACAGGCTCACCACCACTACCTGCCAATTGGGACAATATATCAATACCTGCCAATTGGGACAATATTTCGGATGAAGAACAAAAACACTATGCTTCAATACCAGACTGGGCCGGAAGAACGGTGTATGAGTTGGTTAGAACTCCCTACGTAGGGAGCAGCTACGCCCCATTCTATTATTACGGCTTGAATCTCAGACGCAAGATGAAAGTGGTGAAGAAATGGGTGACGATTTACGGTAGGAAACAGTTGGCAGATATAAAATTACGGAAAATGTATTTTGAATACGAAAAGGAATTTCCTTTACATTACGCGGTCGGACAAGGGCAGGTTGAGAAAGTCAAAGAATTGCTTGAAGACGGAAAGAAATATGTTGATCATAAGACCTCTAATAATGATTCTCCGAATGAGAAAGGAGAGAATTCTTCTCCGAATGAGAAAGAGAAAGAGAATGGGAAGAAATGGTTGAAAACGAAACAAGAAAAGGTTTATCAAAAGGATTGGTTTTCCAATACGCCTTTGCATCTGGCCATGATGTGTCTGCGCGACATTTACCATAAATCGCGCGACTTGCCGACATCCGCGTACGAAAACAATAGAGAGATCAGACAGCTGTTGTGGAAAGCTGCCACAGTGAGAGAAGATGGGGTGAAGATTCCATTACAACATTCTAAATTGTACAACGACTTTGGGAAATTGCCAGAAAGTTATGGAGAAGCGGAATGGTGGAGCTTGATGGTTTGACGCACTGACTTTGAGCGGAATTCTAATTATTGATCTCCCTGATTCGGAAATCGATTTTGTGAGGAGCAATCGATTAGGTTACCTAAAGTAAAAGTTTTATGACAGCGTTACCGAGGTAATGAGTTTCGATCATCCATCGTCAAAAGATGACTGCATAACAAAATTTCTGAAACGTCATACTTCTCTTTTATTTCAATGAATCTGTGCAGCACCAGGATTATTTACGAACCACTCTTCGCATATTTCGACAGCATTATTTAAGTACAGAAACAACCCCTCAGAATGGAAAATAGAAAATCGAGTGAGTCTGAATTTCAGCAAAGCTCCATCGTTCGTGAGAGGTCAGGACGTCCCCGACACTTGACAATTCGGGAGAGAGCACATAATTCCACTCAGCCAGACCTCCCTCCATATCGTCGGTTGTGAGATAATATTGTCATCGACAGTGTCACAGAGGAAGAGAGCGAGGGAGTATATTTCCACCACCGGCGAACCCGTTGTGTTTACAGTGGGGCATGTAGCTAAGTTGCCGAGACCAATCCTGATCCGATCAGTGATCGACTGGAAATTTGAGACACTTTAAGTTACAGTATGTACATAATGATAGGATTGATGATAATTACGAAGCAATGACTTCAGATATCTTACACAGAAGCGATAACTTTATTTGCAGGCCCTGTAATTGCTCGAGACCAAAGCCAAGACCGAGCTTCCCTGCAACTCGTTTCATGATTTCCATGCAAGTTCTATTTGTTTCATGATTTCCATGCAAGTTATAACTTGATGATTTCCCTGCAAGAAGGCTGGAGACTTTACATCAGTGATTTCTGATTCATTCAACACCCTGCGCAGCAGCGCCATTTTTTAAACTGAGGGTTGGTAACCGTATTAAATTTACAAACCGTTGAATTTGAACTATTGTGATCTTCAACTTCAATGAGACCATGTCACCATGAATATTGACTCTGAGAGCTGGCAAATTTACCGCACGACTGATTCTGAAGAAGAAGAAGAAGAAGTCATCGAGCGAGACGTCAGCAAGTTCAGTTCCCAGCGAGTGTGAGATCTCCCAGCGAGTGACATCAGGATTTCTCCGACAGTATGAGATCTCTCCGGATTTCTCCGACAGTAAGAGATCTCTCAGGATTTCTCATGAGAAACTCAATGTTATTTACACGACCGCACTCAGGAAAGAAGCTAGTCTTATGATTTCTTCTGTCGGAGACTACTCATTGACGGGATCAATTTTCCCCGACAGAGGATCTCAACCACGACTCACGATTATTCCTTCGGGTTTAACGTGGAGTTCACAATAACAATGTTATTGATCGGACCTACTACGCGGAGCTTATTATGTCTCTGACCCACATGGATTGGAAACTATTCTGACAATGACATACTCTGCAGTAGCTGTTGACATACTCATGTTACGAAGTGTGACATTGAACCCCGTTGTTATGCTGTGTGACAGTCTGAGTAATTGTGTACTCTTGCAAGCGTGAAGTTTCAGATTCAGAATTGTGGTTCTCCCTGGAAAGTGGTAGGATTTTTTACATTTCTGTTGAAAGCGTGATTTTTTTGCGGGAAGATTTGAAGTCTGTTTTGCGATTTTAGATTCAATGAGATTGTTGCGGGTTAGGTATGGGATTCTTTTTGAAAAGGAAAGTGTCCAGTAGACAGTCTTTTGCGGAAGTTGTACAGCCGATTCTTTTGCCCCAGTCGTCAGCAGTTTGCGTCAGACTGTTTTACAGTCTTTTGCGGCAATTTTTGCGGTTTTTACCATTGGCATCTGTGTCCATTGGCATTCATCAATGCAATCAGATTGAGAATGATAATCGATTTGATTTCTGGAAACAGATTTGTAGAATTCCTTGAGAGTTCTTATCGCTATTCATTCAATTGCGCAGGCAGGTATAATTGCATTCTGAAACCTATTCTCAAAAGTCCATTCTGAACTCGGTTCTGAGTCATTATTTGCATTGGACAGGTGGTTATTCCCAGTGCGGTGGCTATTCGATTCTTACAAATACAGAAGACCAGCCCTTTCCAGAACCACGTGACTACGAGTGTGAAACAGAGGCACATTCGTATGACGTTGACGATGTTGCCACGTAGTGTTTTCAAGGCTCTGACTCTATTGGGCCTGGCCTGTCAGTTACTGACGCAATACCAGACAACACAACGATTCTATGGGGCGGTTTGTGGTATGAAGATGCATGGAAAAGGCGGAGCCGGAAATCAGGGAGCTGATGGAGTCACGGAAGACCTTGAGATGGCCGTGAGTGATGAAACTGCACCAGATGAAACCGGAACTCAGGGGACAGAAATTCAGGGGACAGGAAACGATGACAAAAGATGGCTAAAAAAGGCCAGAACAGGGGATGTGGATATGACTGTTGCGGACACCGATGGGAACACTGGCGGGGCTACTAGACCACCTACTGAGCCACCTCAGCGATACTTGGACGCTGCTGCTCTTAGCAGTCTGAATGTCAACAACACTGAAACAGAAGACACTGAAACAGACGTTCATAAAGCCGAAAAAGCAAATGACGACGACAAAGTAAGCGTCCGAACTGCCAGCACTGTGTATGACAACCACCATAACTTAGCAAATGATTGCAACGCCCGGGCGAGGGTTTTCACGTCTGAGAGACACCCTCCCCTGAAACTGTCGGACTTTTTTCTCCGCGATTCCGAGGGGCGCTTGGTTGTTATCTCACCAGACAACACATTTTTATTTCTTACCGCCGCTAAGGCAGTCTCCCCATCGTTTTTCTCAAGTCGTGGTGACATAGAAAACTACACAGCAAGCGTGATTGTTGAAGAGGGTCGTGACGGGAATGGTCGTGATGGCGATCACATAATTGAAACCGCTATGCTGCATGATGGAAGTGGCAATATCATCGCCTCTTGGCAGCTGTCGGGAAAGCCAGGACATTTCCTAGCTGGGAAGACATTGCCAAGCTTCTCACCTGTTGATCCTCAGGGGAGACGCCTAATAGTTTCTCCTTACGAACAGCGGGTAGGCTCCATCAGAGACTTCGGGATCATCGACAGCCTAATATCGCATCTCAGTTGGATTCAGTCAAATGTTCCGAACGATGCGACCATCGAATTGCCTGGGAAATTCGAATTCCTTTCTCTTGATCACGACACAGGAGTTGTTTTCTCATCAGCTGGACCAGCAAATGTTGCAGCTCCAGCAAATGTTCTGCTACCAGATTTTGAAGGTATTGGCTCAACAAATCCTGACAATACAAATCAAATCATAGACTTGGAGTCTCCAAGCGAGGAGGACTCTCAGGAGAACTTCAACCAGAACTCCTTAAGTCATCAGAACTCCTCAAGGACAAAAAAAGTAGTTCGCGTCAACAAATGGAGAGGAGTTCCTATTTCTGCCTGGCTGGACGACCCTGATTTGGCATGGCAAGATCCCCAATTAGATCCCGAACTAACTATAGCTGTGTGGGATTTTGTGAAAGATTTAATTGTGAACACGTTGAGTCCGCCCGCTGCTCCTCCTGTTGTTTGGAATAGCGCGCCCTATGTTCGGAGTTCCAATCATGTTCCTTCTGTTCAATTGCCTTCTGTTCAATGTGCTAACATTGATGGAGTCGATAGTCCTATGCAAGTCTTCAGAACGTGGCTGGATGAGTCAGGAATTCCGGCTTCGGATGCTGAAATGCGGATTATAAGTGACAAAATTCAGGCGTTGTGGGAGATGTATCGTTCATGATCACTGAGAATAATGGGGAGATGTATCGTTCATGAATCTTTGGGCGGAGGAGACCAAGGGTGTATTGCAATTGGCAGTCTACTACTGACAGAGTTTCACGAATGTGAATTTTAGATTTTAGGATCTAAATCACGTATAGAATTTATAGATTTTAGGTATCGATTCTCGAAATACATGTAACTTGAAATAACTCCCATGACTCGTCATGGGAAGCGCGTTGTACATTATTCCTCCAATGACTATGGGAGAGACATTATTCCTCCGATGACTATGGGAGAGACATCCGACTCATGAAGCTCCAGGACAGAGACCTCCCACATGATGAGAGAGGGTTTCCTATACTCATCATCCGGCCTAATTGTAGCTGCAGTCATTATGATTGTAGCCTTTCTAGGTCTTTGGGAGAGATTTTGCGGTTGGATTTATCATTTCACCTCCGTGTTATGAGAGAGACGCCACGATTCACCTCCGATGAGAGATCACCTCCGATGAGAGACACTCCATATGATTTCTCCCTGGCTGAGAAATTAAAACTCACTTTGTGGAGGCGCTCTAGAGCCCTCAAAAGGGAGACATTGAAGTGAATGGAAGTTACCATTATCATGCGTTCTAATTTCGTTCTACATGCATTCGAGAGTCAAGAGTAAATATTCGTCAGAGGGATTTGCTGTTACCTAGCATGTCAAGTGACCTGACAGACGCAACTTGTGCGCAGCACTGCAATTCTGACTAATTACCTTGTCAACATGGCTAATTACCTTGTCATCATGGCTAATTACCTTGTCATCATGGCTAATTATCTTGTCTGAACTTCATTGAAACACTGAACTTGTTTGATGGCTGCCAGCATTTTTTTGGCATTAGGGTATTGAAACACATGGCAGGAAATTAATTGACCAGACAGACGGATTTAACCGTACGCCTAGAGAGACCGACGGAGAGACCAAGAGACAGACCTTTCTCGTGATTTGAGAGACACTGACAAAGACCAATTTACTGGTCGCACACACTACAAGTCACGACTGAGAAGGTATCGGCCTATCAAGAAAGGCTAGCATCTCTAATACCTCAGTATCATGGAGTCGTATGATGCCATGATTATCATCGAGGGACCTCCTGATCGCGAAACTATCGATATCTGACAGTTCTGACTGCGAAATAGATATCAGCTCTGAATACAATTGGTATGAAGAAACGGTGAGTGCAGGCATTTTAATGATGAGTGCATGCACTCCAATATTGAGTGCAGGCATAAATTGAAACCAAGACGATCACAAAAGTTTTGTGCGTCTTGGAATTGTGTTGGTTTGTTCGGGCGTCAAGAATTCTTTTGCAAAACTACTTTCAAATTTGCGTGTACAGTCGAGAATCATTTTTCTATTTTGCGTGAGTATCTCAGCTTTTTGCGTGAGTAATTAGATCAGTTTGCGTAGCTCAGATTTTGCCTAGTAGCTCAGGAGTTACATTCATGATTTCAATTCACAGAAATTCAATTTCACACCAAATTCGCAGGAATTCAAATTTCTTCATGAATTCAAATCTCTTCATTTTCCTTTCTTCATAATTCTCGAACACAAGTAACGTTGAGACTTGACTTCTTCACATCCGATTCCTCAATCTGACCATTGATTCAGATTCTCTCCTCATTTAAGCATTGATTAAGAGCAGCATTGAGTTCATGTCATCCTTCTCGACGATGGCATGGCCAAAGACCATGCTGTCTTCCTTTCTCCGAGTCCTCATAATTTCTCCCTGGCCATTCCTTCTCATGATTTCTCCCTGGTATTTTACAAATGCCGTTGTCCTCGAACCCGCAGAATATACTGAAGTAAATGGGCTGGAGGCCCTCAACCGGACTCCCAGTGGAAATCGTCCCGATGATTCAGAAAATCGTCTTGCGTCGCGGCCTGTATCGCCAGAAAATCGTCTTGCGTCGCGGCCTGTGTCTCCAGAGCGAGGCGGCTCGGCTTCCGAACTGATTTCAGCAGCGTCAACAGCAGCGGATCGCCTTGCGTCGCGTCCTGTCAGTGTGTCGCCAGAAAATCGTCTTGCGTCGCGTCCTGTGTCCCCAGAGCGACACGCATCGGCTTCAAGCTCAGCAGTGCCGACAATGGACGAGATCATGATGTTGGTCGACGATGAAACGACGACTCAAATCACCGGCAGACCCACTGGCAGATTCAGCAAGCAACTACAGGAGGTTGGGCAGCAAACTCAGAACCCATCGGCGTCAAATCGCAACACGGGTAACGACGCTATGGATATCGACGATGAAACGACTCAAATCGCCGGCAGATTCAGCAAGCTGTTACGGCAAAATTTGCAGGGAAACTCTACTTCTGCAAGTTCCACAATTTCTCCATCCGCAACTTCTCAAGCTATGGCTGCACACAATTCTCCATCCACACCCACAGGACCTCCAGCAGCAGCTCCAATGACTGACGATTTGAATCCTCCATCCGCAGACACACCAGGTCCAATGACTCACGGTTCAGAATCTGCAAGTAGCAGTCTCGTGCCTACACCTGCAGCAGCTCCAGTGACTCGTGACAGTTCGGAAGACAATCATTCTGTAGCGAGCAGTTCGAAGAGCGCGAAGAACTTGAAGTCAGAAGACTCCAGTTTGCTTTGGCAGGAAGCTATTGGGTCGCTAGCCAAGACACAACACCGTGATGAACACGGAAACCCGCAAAATATAACTTTCTTTACTGATGGCGATCCCGACAACAAACCTCCTGCACCCAACGCGTTAACCTTCAACAATCTGCTGCTTGCGAAGGAATTACTGAGCAGAATGAAAGAAACAGCGAAGAACAGCCTGGGAACAAGCCTTGGAACAGCAAACTCCGACAGTCACACTCCAAACACATCACTAGCGAATCATGATCCTGGCAGCAAGCGCAATCCAAGCCCAGACTCCGCTGTCGTAATAGGAACTCCAAACGAGTCCACAGGTTGGGAAGAAATATCCGTGCACTCCGCTGACATGAATTCCTCTCGCTCCGCTGACAGCAAAGATACCGCTTTGATTCGCGCTTCTGGCAGTGCCACTGCTAACAGTGCCACAGCTAAAAGTGCTGCCAACAGTGTCCATACGAGTTTCACGCCGAATCGTACTCCATCGTCATCACCGCGACAATCCCGACGGTCTCGGAGTCGGAGTCTGGAATCAAGTCCAGTGGATAGTCCACGAGAAGACGGCAACGCAGACTATGTAAGGGAATTGGTACCTGAAAAAGGTGCTGCTTTAAATCAAATTTTGATAATCGCAGAAAGTGTTGAAAGAGCGAAAGAGAATGAAAGAATTATGTTGGAGAAGGCCAAAGGAATATCTGCAGAGAAGCATGCAGAGAAGCAGAAAGGCGCATCGAGCTCAAAAGGGGAGGAAAAAACATCAGAAAGTATTCAAAACGCATCGACAGCAACTTTCAACAAATACGATTTACACAAGATAAACAAATACGACGTCGGCAAGGCGGTATTGGCAGCGAAACTACAATACATGCGATTAGCAATGCAATATGCAGCGAGGCAAGACGCAAAAGAAGGACAAGCGCAAAAAAAAGGGCCCAATCATATCATGGATGTCGATTCTGACACTGACATCGTGATGAATCAGTGGCTTAATACAATGCCGGAACATGGTTGGGGGGTTCTCGAAATTCCAGGAGTGCTGGTCGCGATTCCAAAAATAGTATTTCCTCCAGGAACGGACAGCTCACCAAGTGGCGAACAGAAGAACACTTTAAGTTTAGACACAGAAACATCTCTAAAAAGCCGCAAACATCTCTTCGCAAGGAATGACGGATATATTGTAATCCTGGATCCGCTTTCCGCCAAAATGGTGATGAGTGATAAAGAGGTGAATGATGAGGTATTGGGCGAGATGATGAAGCAACGGCTGTTTTTCCCGACCAAAGAAGACGAATGGTATGATATTGAGGCGGAAGAGATGGCGGCGGAGGCTGTGGAGGTTGCTATCAGAGGGAACGCTTCTTCGGCGAATCAGAACAGTCAGAATTCGAATACGTCAAGCGATTCGAAAAATCAGAATCAGAGGCATGATTCGAAAAATCCGAATCAGAGTCTTCAGTCAAGTCCGAGTCAGCAAGCTCAACATGCTTCCGCAGGTCCCAATAGAAGTTCTACAGCAAGGTCTTCCTCACAACCCATCCGATCGTCTGATCAGCCTCATTACAACGCCTTTGCGTTTGCTGAATCCAATGCACCGCTTCCAGCAACTTCTTCTACTGCAGCAACTAAGACTTCTACTTTGGAATCGACCGAACTCACCCAAAACGAACTTACCCAAAAGTTCGCTGCTATTTTTAGAGATTCTCATAATCCTGGAGCCGAACAGACTGCATCAGAACCCGTGTCAACACTGAGGCCACTGCCAGAAACGGCTGTACTTCTCCAATCTGACTCCAGAAACCGTCTAGCACAGCAGGAAAGCCTCTCAACCGCGCAAGAATATGGTCTGGAAGAAGGCACAGGAATGTTCGAAAAACTCAAAGAAGCTCTCGCTGAGTCATTGGTCGAGGCCTATGCCGAATTTGAAGCGAAAGGAAACCTATTTGAAGTTGATGGGAAGCGGGATGGAAAGATCAAACCTGATGGAAAAAAAGTCCAAACCTTCCCCCGATCGATCTACATAAACAATTACAAATGCGCGGCTTTTGGTAACGAACCGGTTGATTTGCGAATTCGTGTCGAAATCACAGGTGAGGTGAAGATTTTTTTTCAAATGGAGAGACAGATGTTGAGAGTAGATAAAGATACCGGCTTCACAGAAATGGTGAGTCCTGATCCTATCGCCAGCTTTCTTGACCGCAATCTTCTGGTGGCGGCTTACAAAGCGGCGGGCTTGCTGAATTTGGGGGATGTCACGGAAACGACGGAACTTTTGGCGCAAAGTTATGGACTGAATGCGGGAATGGGAAGTGACCATGTCAATTCACGGAATACTGGTATTGACCATATAGAAATCAACACGACACGTATGTTGGGCAACAAGCCGGCGGTGGCGAAAATGAATCTTGAAACTGGGGAAGTCGCCGTTTTGTTGTTGGAAGATGAAAAAAATTTCGACATAAGAAAGGCAGAGTTTCTGTTTTCGTTTAAGTATCTGCGTTTGCTCGAAAGAAACACGGGCAAGCCATGTGAAGAGCGCATTGCCCATGAATCGCGTAACGGGTTAGATAAAGAGCGGTTTGAAGAGTTGCAGAAGAAAAACTTTAGTAACACCGGTGGTAATGGTAATGTTGGTAACAGTAACACTGGTGGTACCGGGTACCTAAACTGGGCTGCAATGGTAGACTCCAGTGATGATGAGGAGGCAACGACGTCATTTGCTTCGAGACTCGCCAAGAGAGATAGAAAGGCTGGTTCACAGAGAGGCCAGAGAGGTAGGGATGTCGGTATGAAATGGATTTCTGCATCCTCCACTTCTCCGAATTCTGGTAATAGAAATACAGCGCAGAGTCAGACTGGTGCCACCAATACCGAGACTGGCGTCACCAATGAAACGCATAAACTCCCGGATTTGGGACTGCCGGATTTGGGTATCCTGGACTTCACAGAAAAGGCTGGAGCACCTTTTTTTGGACCTGCTCCGCCCAATAGTCGCAGTCCTCCTCCGCCGAACAGTCCAAAATTTTCATTCATTCCTGGATCCCGAAGTAACAGTTCAGAGTTCGGAACCCGTTCCACTCTGTCCGGTACTGCTGCCGGAACTCTATCCGGTATTGCGAAATCGAAAGAAGAAGTCAAAGATAGGAATATAGCGAACAAAATCTATATGGGCCCGCTTGTTCTTCTGCTGAAGAATGTGGAAAAAGAATTACAGAAGTTGGAATTTGCGATAGATTTCCCCGATTTCGCTTCGCGCGTCCCAGATGACGAAGACTCAATGGAAGCAACACTGAAGCGAAAAAGCAAGCAATTGGGAGAGGTAAAACAGATAATCGGAAGCATATTCAATTTGAGGTTCGTTCATAATTATTCCGAACAGAGAATGAAGAAAATGTTTGCTGGGAAACTCAGGCCTGCGCTTTCCATCGCGAAAAAGGTTGTGAATCATGACGAGGAAGTGGGGGAGAGGATTGCGCAGATTCAGAAGGGTAATGAATTTGGTGTAAAGACAAATGACGAACTGCAGCATGGTGAGGAAGAACGTGCTATCACAAACTCCGAAGTATCAGATATGATTTCGCAATTCGAAGAAATGGCAGACATATGGGATATTTCATTGAATGATAAGGCTGAAGAGCGATCTCCAAATGGAAAACAAGAGTCAAACGCCTCTCCAAATAGTCAGCCCTCAAACGCAGATATCCAAAGAAATATGCAAGCCGATTTTCAAAGACGTCTGGAGGAGGCGAGGAGAGAGCAAGACTCATTGAGAGAGGAAGGAGAGCAAACACTAAGACTGGGAGCGAAAGGAAGTCTTGGAGAGAAAGGAGATCAATCTACACTAAGAAAAGAGCAAGGCTCATCACAGCAATCAGGCTCATCACAGCAATCAGGTCTATTGAGCGCTGCTGCGTTAAAGTTCACCAAAGCACTCGAAGAGAACAGAGCCAGAGAAGAGCAGGCGGACCTGGAAGAAGCTATCCGCGCCTCTCTTGAGCAAAACGCGAATGTAAAGTCGCCTCCTACGCCTTCTCAGAGTGTAAGTTTAAATTCGCCTTCTCCAAATGGTAAATCTCAATTCGTGGATCCTCCAAGTGGCAAATCTGTGACTTCCAAATCGGAATTCAATAAAATTCAATTCGATCAGTTTTCAAAACAAGATGCACCAACGACATTGGACCCAAAAACTGCAGAGCAGTTAAAACAAGAGGCAATGCGGGTGAGTGACGAGATGAAGAGACAGGGCTTGTTGAAAAGACAGGAATTCTATAGACAGCAGGAAGCGAAAAGACAACAACAAGAGGAAGAGGATCTGCAAACAGCTATAGCGTTGTCGAAACAGCTGGCGGCACAGAATGGCAGATCGAAGCCGGATGATTCTCCGAGGTGGAAAGGAGGAAACTATGGAGCGAGTTCATCTTCTTCGTCTTCTGCGACCGCTTCTGCGTCTGCTGCTGTGCCGATCCCTGCTACTGGAGCCTCAGGATCTTCTTCTTCCGCTACTGGCCCAGTCTATACTGCGATGCCGATTGGAGGCTCCAGTGGCTCCGCCAGTGGTGGAAAGCCGTTTCCCGGATTG
>Ga0099797_101436_pt1 | contig 12561 bp, 6 predicted proteins | sample Uncmet_Sort48C_1_FD_89871 | JGI IMG/M metagenome (GOLD analysis project Ga0099797, IMG submission 89871) | Marine eukaryotic communities from CALCOFI LINE 67, Pacific Ocean - C012_Sort48C_1 | ecosystem: Environmental > Aquatic > Marine > Oceanic | place: Pacific Ocean: Monterey Bay | collected... | reverse complement strand
GCGTTGTATTTTGTATTGTATATTATTGTGTAGTATTTCAGTTTTTTTAATAATACCTTAGCAACTCTTTCCTTTCCCTTCGATTATGCACATCTAAAAACTTGTGCATTAGACTTTTCCATCGCATTACCATAAATAGTTTACCAAATTTAATTCTTGCATCTGCTCTCGTTTCAGGATTTAGATTCCAATCGTTATCAACTTCTTTTAACCTTACGACATTTAACAATCGCCTGACCATGCGACTCCAACGAAAGTACATAGCCAAACCACGCATTTTTTGCAATGCGACTGGATCACCCTTGCTCCGATCAATATTCCAATCATCATCCGTTCTAATTTGTTTTGCTTTTGCATGTAAGGTTTCTAAACGCTTAGCACGTTCCCGATCTTTTAAATTATTTATGCTATCCCTCATTGCTCTTTCCGACTCTTCTTTCGCTAGTTTCTCCCGTGCTACGCGTATACAGCGTGATCTAAATTGGGGTGTGCGGTCGATTAACCAGTCTTCCTCATCCAATTGATCTTTGTACACTACTTTCAAATTTAACTCATCGTCATCGCCTTGCAGTTTTGCTTTTCCAAGTTTACTTTTTGAATCGCGCCGTGCTGTATTGTTCTCTTGTTTTTCCTTATCGTTATTTACAACTTTCTGTTTCACATCTCGCATTGTCCGTGGCTTTACAATGTCTACATTTTTAATTATAACATAATCATCATTCGATGGTGGTGTTAAAATACGCACAAAACCAACCATCATCGCTTTTCCATCCACCGCTTTTTCAACAATTCGTAACAAACGTTTGCGTTGTTCGTTATACATAATGTAAGGTAAATGTACATACGGTTCCTCCGATGTATAATTTAAATTATGTACATGGTGTTTTAATACTTCATATAATTTATAAAAACCAAGGTCGTACATTTCTTCCTGGCATGACTCCATCGCTTTTTCGACACCAAAATTAACCAAACGTTTATACATTTTAACAACCGCTTCGCATGATTGTACATGGAAATAAACATCTGTTTTTTTATCATGCAAATCAACTGCGCCTAACGATCCCCGCTCATCAATGCCTATATGGGTTCCATACACAACAACAACTCTGCCACCAGGGGGGCATTGATTTGCAACCGCTTTCATTGCTGTAAGGCCCATTGGTAACCCCCCTAATCCACCTAAATTAAAGGGCGTACGACGATTATTAAACGCTGTATGCTTTTGTCTATTAAACATGATTGGTGGCTCCGGACCAGTCGGGTCAAAGCACGTAGTATAACAGCAATATTCTGGTGTAAAGTTTGATTCTTTTAAATACGCTTGTAGTTCGGTTTCAAACATATCAAATGTGATAGGTGTTTTAAAATGCTGCCTTAATGTACGTTCAGCTGCGTTTTTAACTTTTGGATTTTTACTATTGATTAATTTCCGTTTCATTTTGCCACGGTCGGCTTTACCCCCATGTGTTGGAAGTTCCCCATCTTTTTGAATAATTAAATTTTCTCCCTTTTGGCGCTTAAAGTGATCGTTTGGGTGCCTTGGTCCAACTGATGCTTGTCGTAATTGCTCCGTAAACGATTTTGGTTTAGTTGTGTTCCATACTAAATCATTTATAAAATTATCATTAATAAACATGCCAGTTGTATCTGTATATTTTGCTAAATGGTTATGTAAACTCTTATGTATTGGATCATCATTTGGTTCGGTTGTTGTGTCTTTGTTTTTATCTATATTTGCAGGCTTGTTAATTTGTACAACGTATTTTGATTTATCAATCTATGTATTTCGTGTAAGTGTAGATGTAGCACACCCGAAAGCTAGTGTTAGGATGGAGTAAAATGGCAGTGTGGAGAGGCATATTTGATACTTACATGTTTTGGAAAATGATGATTAAATTTTTCTTCAAATTTCTTTCCAAACGGATCATCGTCGCTATCATTTTGCGGCATTTCTGTTGACTTCTCCATGGGTTTTGTAGACGACTTATTCTTTAAAAAAGTAACGAATACGATATACTTTTAAGTGGTTTATCACCGTTGTTGATATTCCGCCTAGTATTTGAAATTATATTTTATTCACGTTAACAACACAATTTGATATGAGCGATGTGGAAGTGCAACGATGCAACGATATAATATGAGAAATTGAGCAATGATTCAATGGGATGATGTTCATACTATCTGCTGTATTATAATATTATTGTTTATTATTTTATATATTATTAACGTCCATATTATTATTATTATATATATACCATGGTTTAAAATAGTGGGGAATACCACTGGGAGCAGATGTTATGATACTATAACACTAATAACAATACAAATAAACAAGTAGCTCATACTGCTACATATAAATTACTATTTATTATTGGTTAATGCTAACTCTATCCTAAATATCTCAAAACTCCAGTTTTAACAAACAAGTAAAACATCCGCAAATCCTGTCCATCAAGACCTCAAATTTGTCGAAAACATACATATACAAAACAATCGTTAAAAATCGTCACACACTGTTTTATCTCCTATAAACCCGTACATACTTTATTTATATATATATATCTTACACCAAAAAACAGTAACTTCGTTTTGACATACATTTACATCAACATTCCGTATATTTTCTAAATTTATTCAAAAAACAGTGGTAAAATGTGTGGTTGATTAAGGTTATGTAATACTATTGTAATGCTAGCGTCGATTTTGATATCATGGGAATGATGTTAGTAAGCTGCTTTTACGTCTAGCAACTTCGAGTTGTTTACCATGAAGTGTTTATTTTAATATATTAAAATAATACGGATACATTAATTTAATTTTTTAAGTTTAGAAAAATGATAATTTTTTTATGTTGAAAAAACTTAAAATTTTAATATTCAAATAAAGTCAAAATTCCCAAAGCAATAAAAAAAAAGTGAATTCACAAAAAATCAAAGTGGTGCTGTAAATGTTAGTAATTAATATCAAAAACGAAGCATTTTGTTAAATTGTCGTTCATTACATATATACAAAGTACTCTGTAAGTTATTTCGTGTTTTTAATAAAAGAAACACCGTTTTTAAACAATTTTTCATACGTATACTCATTTATATGTTGTATACACAGTGTATAGCAGGCAAATACGCCTGAAACCCCCAAATGCCATGAAATAGCGAAAAAATGAAAAATATCAAATAAATATAAATTATGGGAGAAACATTGTACAAACTGGCACGCAACTTAGTCTTAATACAAAAAAACTGCACAGCTTTGGCGATGCAGAATAAATGTTTTTAACATTGTTTTTAAACACTTTTTGCTCCTCAACAAGGGTAAAATGAGGTATTTCAAGATAATACAACGACACAGCATTATCATTCAGACACTCCTCGTCATACCGCAATTCCATACTATCCCTTACATTGCAAAATACACTCACAAAAACGCCCGTTCGGCACTTTCCCATTACATAAGAAGCTGTAACCAATACTTTTATGTTAGATACTAACCACAGAAACACTCCGCAGCCGTTCTCGCGACCATACACCGCCATTAACTTGAGATATGCCACCATTTGTAAATCTCAGGATGGTGTTGTAATTAGGGCTACAGAGAGGATGTGTTTTAATGATAACAAACTAATGTATTCATGTGACAAAAACAATGTATAAAGTTGTACGTAGCTTAGATTTAATACAAAAAATATGCACAGCGTTGGCGATGCAGAATAAATGTCTCTAACATTGTTTTTAAACAAGTTTGGCTCATCAACAAGTGTAGAATGAGGTATTTTAAATATAGAATTAGCTCATAATAATAATGATAATAACACTGATAACAATACGAATACAAGTTGCTCATAATAATAATGATAATAACACTGATAACAATACGAAAAATACAAGTTGCTCATAATAATAATCAAAACGCACTCATGGCTCATGGCTCATAAAAAGTAGAATTATGGTATTTATTAATTATATTCCTAGAATAAAAATAATTTGGAAATAGTATAAATTAGGTTTAAACATTTTACTGAAAGTTTTTACTTTTATCTTTACACCAGGCCATTGTAATATAGGTTTACGAGACTGGTTTATGAAACCAATTGCTACTTTTTTCCCTAACTTTATTTGCTAAAACTGCACGTAACTTGCTGACATTCCCAAATCCCCATAATTTCATGAAAGCATTTAATTTCATCTCTTGATGTGAATACAAGCGATTATAGCCATTATTGTCGAATGCTAGTAGTGCTACACGAACAATAATTTCAACAAATTCAGGAAATTCTATTCTTTGGGCAGCTAAATTCGTTTTACGATCGTGCAAACTCCTAGTTGCTTCAGTATTTTGAATTTGCAAGTTTTTAGCGTTATGGCTTAACACAATACTTACAACATCGTTCATTTGGCGTTTATTTATTAAGGATGGGATTACATCAAAATCAAGCAATAATTCTTGCAATTGATTTCGATGCATATAATGTTTTAATTTTATTAGCGTATTGCGGTACATGCTCCAACCAGCGAAAGCGTCTGGCACATTCCATGATTCACTAGTCTTTAACTGAACATTTGCTTGATGTTTCTTTAATTTATATCGATACTCGAGAAATACTATCCACAAACTTGGGACATTTGCTTCCAATACTCTCATTGTTGGTTCAGCCATGGGTAGTTGAACATTTGGCTGCATCAAATTCAATGATGAAAATACTGAGGTTTTTAAACGTTCATAGACATCGCCCCGTATGTACTCGGATAGTGTAGGATACAATGCGTCTTTCAAAGATTCCGGAGACGGTGATATGTAATCATCAGAACGCAATGGTATAAATTTGGTACGATTTGGAATTCTAGAATTATGTGTATTTCTATAACTCGGAGAACCGTTGGCAAGTGCGTTAAAATTATGCTGCGTATATTTTGATGCGATGGCCTGGTTTACCATGGACTTTTCGTTACTTGCTTGTTGGTTGTAAAGCAAATCATCGTCGTCGTCCTCCTCCTCCTCTTCACTAGTGTCGTGGTAGGAATTGGTGGAAGCATATCGCATCATTTTGTTTTTTCTACTTCTTTTCCGCGCCATATGTTGATACTCCTGCAGCGACCTAGTATTATGTGCATCTTCCAATACCGATGAGGTATCGATGTTGGTGTATTTCTTTCTTTCTTTACTACTACCATCTATATTTGTACGTAGTATAAATGGTGAATTTGGTAATTCTATCCCGTTGCATTTTATTTCCAGAATACATTCGATAACTTCGGTTGAATCTACTAGCGAAGAAAATCCTTTTGCAAATAGTTTGCGTTCAAACTCTTCCGTTATTACAAACTCACATTTATATACATTTTTTGTAATTTTTACATCGCTAACTTCTTTACCTCGTGTCATGCTTCTTAATCGATACGGACATGATTCATGTATTTTAATTTCAAAATGATCATCCGTATGTGTTTGAGCATTTCCATATTTATCATATGTGTATAAATATATGAACTGCTTATAATATTCTTTTAGCTCTAATATATATTTATCGCTATGGCCACTTGCTGCCCCAGATCTATTTCTAAGAAATTTCAAGCTAGTGCTCATGGTATGTCTTCGCTGTCTTAACACGGATGATGTATCAGGGCGCCTTTGCAAGACTTTAACGCCTTCTGGCACCGTGTAATTTGTGTATACGACAGGGTAATGATTTCCAGCGCCATCAGGCAATGGATCAAAATGCACGTGCTTTACTAAGACTTTTAAATGGTATTTTCCAACTTTTATCGGTGTGTATTTGCATATAAATGTACCGTCTAAACAATGTTGTGTCGAGTAGAGGAAGGGTGGAGAATAAAGACAATACCTGTTAGTGCGTGAGTCCAACGAAGTTGTTTTCGTACCTCATAGTACAAATAAATAAGGAAACAGGTGATATAAATACGTACCTTCATTCACTTCTCGTACAATCAATTCGTATGAATAGCCTTTTTTAGAAGTAATAGTCACCTCAAAACAACTTGCATCTAATCTATGCAATATATGTTTTGGCGGTGTAATCGCAACCGTGGTCTCAACGCCTGCAACTGCACTTACAACCCCTGGTCCTCTTACTTCCCATAACGTTGCAGCATCATGTGCTCTTTTGCTTAAGTTCCTATGTATGGGGTCGATACCCCACCCACGCTTATACGCAGCTGTTGCTACTCCTATTGCACCTCTTAATCCTTCAATCCATTCTTCAAGATCATACCTATTAAATGCTAAGATGCGTACTTCTTCTCTTCCTGCATGCGTTATACGTATACCATGAACACCAACATTTGAACTGCTCTCTCCATCCTTGAAAAAGGGTAATATGGAACAATTTGTTGTTGGTATAATTGCCATTGGTCTAGAATATGACTTTAAACTATCTACTTCGGATGGATAATATATTAAATAATTGTCAAATAGCATAAACCACCGTTTTTTCTTCATAGAGTTATTTTTTTTTGAACTAACACTTAATAGCCATCCCTTCAGCAAACATTGTTTATTATCGATCCTAAATGTATCAAGTGGTTTGTATCTCCCCGATTGCTTTGTATCTAAGTAGTAACCATTATGTCCAGATATAATACTCGAAATTGCCTTAGTATCTATATTTTTCTGCAAGATTTTAAAGCTTTCTTCTTCCTTCCTCTTTTGATATGCTGCTCTTGGTGAGAAGTTTTGCTGAAATTTGTCTTCGGCAAGCGAAGCCATGCTTTCATGCAACAGAAAGTGATATGTATAAAAATGCCCGTAGAACGCTTGCTCTCAACTTTTTAAAATGATATGCATAAACAACCCGTATAATGTTGGGGAGAGAACTGGGGGAAAGCGTGTAGAATGTTTTTTCGTTTGGTCGATGTGTTATTATTATTATATAATAATAATAATATTATATATAATAAATATAATAAAATAATAATAAATGTGATGTTAAATGCATGCTCCTTAAAAAATATCGCCTAACGTTTGCAGATTATTGATTCTATTAAAAGATATTAAGGAATTAAAAGATGAGAAGGAAAGATAAACTTGTACATTTTTCACTCGCAGCAGTCTTTTTTGTTGCATTGTCTGTAGTGGTATTTTGCTATTGATTTTCGCGCTACAAGAGTGTTACTTTTTTTTATTTCAACTACCATACTACTACGTACAATGTTCCTATATATACTGGCGGCAGTCTTTTTGAGTATTTTAATTTGATATTGTGTTGTTATTATTATACCTGGTAATAATAATAATAATACAACAACAACAGTTTTCAACAATAGTTATTATATTATTATTGCGGTTGTGGGATTTAACATCATCTGAAGTATACACTGCGTGCCGTCTGCTTCATTGCATGTAAAAGAAGCCCGACAAACATGTTCTTAACACCTTGTGATTGATTTGGTTACGTATTAACTGTACATACATACACACACACACACACATACATTGACAACGTTATATGTATTGAGCTTGTAAATCCTATACACAAAACATGAGAAAATCATCACGACCATCGAGGAAAGTGAAGTCTATGTCCTCGTCACTTACCAAAAATAAAAATAAACAGTCTTTAAATAACCAGACCAGTCCAACTACCAAACAACAACGAGCGCCACCATCTATGACAGTCGGTCGCACAATGGCGAAACTGAGGAAAGTAATGAATAAAGGCCGTATGAGAGTACAATATATGTTCACAAAAATGGATAAAGATCAAAGCGGCTGTTTAGACACTGATGAGTTACGGATTGGTTTAAAAGAAGTCATAGGGATTGATTTATCTGAAAAGGAGTTATTTGATGTCATGTCATATATTGATGAAGATAATGATGGATCAATAACATTTAAAGAACTAGATCAAGGATTACGCGATTCCGATATAGCACGGAAAGATGCAATTGAACTACGTAAAAAAGGTAGGCCAAATGGTGGTATTGGCTATAATTTATCAAATGAAACGTTAGAAAATCGGATTGGTATTGCATCTGACATTGTCTTCCAACGGAAAGGCCGCGCGAATTTTAAAGACTCGGAAATACAGAAAGTTAGACAATCAGTTAGTTCATTTTTACGGAAGCCTACAATGTTTTGAAGACGCGGTTTTTATTTAATATATGATATTTATTTAGTATAAATTTAATGCATATATTATATATATTTATTACCGCAAGCTGCTTTGCAGGGTCCAAAACCGTTTGCTTTTATGAACACTCTGCTGGTGGTGTCGATGGAGGTATTGACGCTGGTGCCTGAGGAATTCTTTCAATCCAGGTATCTTTGCAAACTTGGCTTTAGCAAGTTTTTTCAGGAAAACGATTGCAACAGGGGATATATATATAATATATATATATATTAAATAAATGAGTAAGAATTAATTATATATATGATTATTGAATAAGTGCATAATATATTTGAATATTAATATTGGTGTGTATGTTCATCGACTAGACCTACACCTTAAAATCTTAAACATCCCATTTATTGTTACTTGAACCATGAAAATTATAACACACGGGACTAAAAATCTATGTACAGCGCACAAAATTTTATTTTAGAAATTATTTTTTTATATACCCTTCCCCCCATATTTTTTTTACAACAACGCGCACTCCAAAAAACAAAACCCTTACGAAAAATAAAAAAATTCAAATTTTCGTTCGGGACATAAACTCAGATACTTTATACTCATCGTTTGGTAAATCTACCCATGTATCCATAGCATTTGACGTACCTAAAACATGAATTTTTAGTTTTTTCTGGACAACTGTACCAGTATGATTTGATTCTGTCTCTTCCACATCAATGATTTTTGCTGGACGCCATTGAACACCATTTATAACATTTGGATCTAAACTATGCTCTACATTACTATCATCACAGAAAAAATCTATTAATTTACCAACCTCATATGTTTTATTATAACTATTCGTAGTTCGAATGTTAGAATTACTTTTACTATTTTTTTTGTCGGTGTACAAATCCTGTAACGATAATAATAATCTACGATGTAGATCTTTCGTTTGCTTTAATTTTGGATTGCGCCGACGCCATAATATTTCCGGTTGGTTATTTATATTAAAGTCACTACGGCGTTTACCTAATATGGCATTGTGATACTTAGCAACAATATCTTCTGGAATTTCAGCTTCCTCTATTTCGTTTGAATATTGTAATAAATCATCTTTTTTATTAGCTGTATGTACACCAAGCCTTGACATCCGTAACCTTGTACTTTTACTCGACATGGGGAAAAATTGCAGCTCCCTGGATTTTGAACATATAACTACAATCGCCTCTTTATTACGCGTATCGTCCACTTTTGCAACACACCCAACGTGCCAATTTCCGTTCCTATCTTTATAATCAACATACGTACCTTTATACAGCCTATCCTTTGATTTTGATACCGAATCTCCCATGTTTACACACACCGCCACTAATGTTATATATTACACGCGTGTGTTGAGTGTTGTTGAATTTTGTATATTCAAGTGCAGGGTAATAATTGCTTCATATCATACCCACATCTCTTGTTGTTGCTGCTTTTTGCTGTGTTGTTGTGTCCTTGTGTCCTATTATTATTATTTTTATTAATTTAATAATATTAATGTGCTAATAATATAATAATAAATAATTATTATTAATTTAAAAATTTATAATAATAATAATAAAAAAAAAAAATAATAATAATAAAATAATAATAATATTATAATTATAATTACGCGTAATATAGCTAATATTATAATAATATAATAAAAAGTAACAACAAAATAATTTCAATATAATAATAATAAATAATAATAAATAATAATAATTATTATATAAAATAGTTGGTAGGAAAGTATCATATATTTCAGTATAATAGTTAGTAGTCTAAACGACATATTACCTTAATTTAGTGTAGAATTGTCGATTTTCATTGAAAACTAAAACTAAAACCTCTAAATTGAACTAAATTAAGGTAATATTTGATTGTGTGATTTAGACTATAAAAGGTAAGCTAAATTTAAAATTACTACCTTAAAACTTAATTTAGTGGTAACTGGTAACTGGTAACTATGTGATTTATAGTATATTTAGTAATATTGCCTAAAATATTATTATTTATTAAAATTTAAAAAATTACAGAACTGAGTACTACAGATTCGCTTCATTTCAAGTGCACAATAACAGTGCGCAATTAGTGCACAACAACACCAAAAATTTCGTGGTCATAAATAATAAATTTTGTTGAAACAGATTTTATTAAAAAATGGGCACATATAACATATAAGCATAAGATAAAAACATTTATGGAGGGAGGAGGAGGGAGGAAAAGGCAATTTTATAGTGAGAGAGGAGAGAGAAATACAGTAGCCAGCCGTCTGCTGCTGCTGCTGCCTGTTGTGTTTTATTTTAATTATATATTATATTATACTATTACAATAAATTATACTACTATCTAATATAACTACGGTACAGAGATAATAGATTAAAAGATATAGAATAGTTAATAATAAACAATATAATATAAATAAACAAACAACAAACCACCACAAAAAAAAAAAATCAAAAAGAACAACCAACATATAATTTATGTATGCATGTTACCGATCAACATACTGGATTTTTTTGTACAGTCAATTGTGTTTGTACACAAAATCGGCTTGTAACGCATAAAGATCTCGGTGGTTGTTCCTTCGTGTAAGATTATAATGAAGGCAAGCGATTTCTCCCTACCTACTAGAGTACTTGGCAACGCAAAAAAGAGGAGAGTGCGTAGAAAGGACTCACCAGGTCCATCTCCTTCACGTCGACCTCCTTCACCTCCGATATACCAAAATAGCATTCTAGACCAGACAGATATCGAGCTTGGTGTAATTACTCCCCCACAACATGAAGAAAAAACACATTCTTCTGCAGAGACGAAAGAAAGTACCTTGTACGTTGTAAAACGCGATTATCAGGGTGAAATTGACATAAAACAAGGAACACTAGTGGTCGTTGATAACAAGGTTGACATATTGTTTTGGGAGGTGCACGTCAAAAATAGTCCTTTAACACGTGGCAAGGTTAAGAAAACATACCTTGAAATGTATGACCCAGAAACAATGAAGGATTATGAAAAATTTACTGCAAATAGGGAAGCAAGATTACAAAGAAGTAGGGAAAAGTTTCGAACTGCTGTCAACAAACAAATTGAAAAAAATCGGGAAGCAAAGGAGGGGCAATCAAACCTCGTTGCGTCTCTATGGAATCACATAGAAGAGATTGGCGATATAATAAACGGGGAAGAAGTTGCAGAAGTTACAGGAGAGACGGTTTTTCAAAAGTTTCCGTTGCCGGAAATAAGAGTAATGGAGGCAAATCGAAATGGGCACAAAAAAGCAATGATGTGCTGCCACATATTCATTATTTTAACTTTTCTCATGACTTTAATAACACACTTTAAATCGCAGAGGAAGGTTAACGAAGGAGAATTTGTGCCATATGAAAAGAATTTAATTATTAGAAGCAATGGCTGTGATGTAAATTTCATTCACCCGGTTACAGCCGGAAATCAAAATTCATATGAAGAAATGGAAAATTCTGGAAACGAGGATGCCGCTTCCAAAATTTCCAAAACATTTAATATTATGTACTTTGTAAACCGTTATTTCAGTCTACTTTCACACATAAGCGACGATATAGATCCATGCTTAGATTCGGAAGAAAAAGCAAATATGTTGAATAATGAATATTGCATTTCGTATATTCACAACGAATATCCATTTTCAGAGCTGATTAAACAGCTTGATCCTACTGCAAAAACAACAGATGGCAGTATAATTAAAATTATTAAGACAGACAAGGCGATTGAAATCGTCGCATTTGAAGCTTTATACTCAAAAACACATTGCAAAGTGAATGTATGGTTAACGAAAGGTTTACAAAATGTAACAATACTACAAACTGGAAGGGAAATACTTGTAAATAAAGTTGACAATTCAATGGTACATGTGAAAGAAACATGTGAATGTGACAATCCTAGCACAAGCACTTTTTCAAGGGGGGCCACATGCCTATGTAACAATAGATGGGAAAAAACTTCAAAGTCAGATGCAGTAGATAGGTTGTTCAAAAACAGGGTATCGAACACAACATATCTAACGAGCACTGAAATTTACCAATATGCAAGACATGGTAACTGGAGATTAGATGTAGGTAATTTACAAATCAATGGTTCAAATTTAGATTTAAATATGACAAACGTTAAAGTGAAGAAAATTAATATATTTATAGAAGTTGGAAATGTAGATTTACACGGTCTGCAAATTAATAGCTCAGGCGTTGCAATAAAAACCATAAATACCATAAAAATTGGTGTCGACCTAGGAAAAGTTGAAGGAATAGGAAAGTTTAAATATACTGGCAACAATCTCTGCAGTCCATTAGGCACAAAACCATGCGAGGGAAACCTACATCTTACAATGATATCACCAACAAGAATTAAATACTCTCAAAACAATGGTATTGTATGCGGTGTAGCGCATGGCATCACCGTTGAATCCTCTAACTGTAAGGGCCCAACAACAGCCA
>Ga0099797_101435_pt1 | contig 12566 bp, 4 predicted proteins | sample Uncmet_Sort48C_1_FD_89871 | JGI IMG/M metagenome (GOLD analysis project Ga0099797, IMG submission 89871) | Marine eukaryotic communities from CALCOFI LINE 67, Pacific Ocean - C012_Sort48C_1 | ecosystem: Environmental > Aquatic > Marine > Oceanic | place: Pacific Ocean: Monterey Bay | collected... | reverse complement strand
GGAAAAAATACAAGTTTCGCTTCATCGATGAAATAGTGTTGCAGTCGTCGAAACAATGTTCCACGAGTAACAAAAAAAGAGCTATTTCAAAGTCAGCAAAGTTATTGCACAGTGAAATTTCACCTGCAAATATTGTCTTTAGAGGCGGACGAAGAGATGCAAAAAGGATAAGAAGATCAACTCGTTCATCATAGAAGCAGGGTGGAGGGGGGGGGGGGGTTAGATTTTTTTTCTAGGGAGAAGAGAGGAGAATTTGACACTTGTGTATATACGAACTCGTCGTATTTACAACCAAAGTTTATAATCAGTTATCAATCAATTATGTATATTATTATTTCATACGACGAATATAAAATACGAAGTAGTAATTTGAAATATAGTTTAGCTACCGGTGGTCAATATCAGGGGGAAATTTCGAAACAAAATTTTGATATTATTTGATTGTGTTGTTTTGTTCGATGCAAAAGCAAGGATTCCATGCTGCAGAGATAATTGTCGCACCGATTCTCACCCGCTTCGTGTACCAACTTCTGTGAACAAGAGGAAAAGAAGCATAATAGGAATGTAAAAAATTGCAACACAAACAAAGCTTGTAAACACATTGAAAGGCATAAGGTTGTCTCGTGCAATCACAGTTCCAGACCAAGGACAGAAATGATCGATATTATGAACTAGCACATGGGATTCTGAGCAATATACTACGCCTATGGGGCGAAAGGATTTGGAAGCTTCGTGCCACGTCCAACCCTCCTGTCTCACTCTTTCACGCTTGAAAATACCAGGATTCCGAAAACCTGTGAGGAACAAAGCCAAAGAAAATATCAGCACGACCAAAATGGTAGCCACCCAACCAATATAAAGGGGCCATCCCTCAAGGACGGGCAAGGAAAGCGACGCAGTTATCACAACAGGGATTATAACGAGTGACCACGTGACGAAAGTCATGGGCCAGCAAGCTCCCCATAAACAAGATGGCTTCTTCGTAACGGGGTCTTCACAACATACATACATTCGCCCAATTTTTCGTTTGTAGCAACATTTAGGAGGTGACGGTACCGAAGACGTCATGTCTGATTTATAATCTTCATCAATGACATAATGATACGGCGAAAATTCTTCTTCGGTTACCATGCCCGCCATCTCAGCCTTCTCTTGACTCGGATTTACTGATACTTCAGACTCCGGTAGGTCTGGCGTGACGCCCACCATGTGCTATTTGGTAGCCTGGGTTAATGATGTTACATAGAACCCGCTTTAGTGATGCGATGCTTGATCTAAGATGAAGGCTAGGAAGTCCATATGGTTCCCAGAGAAACTCGCTGACTGAGCATGCGTATATTCGCACCATACTCGAACCGGAGGGCGACAATATTTTTGAAGAATATTATTCGATGATCGAAGTTGTACTGGTAAATATTCAGCTTGAACGTGAAGTTCTGTCCGCACATCCTATCAAACGGGATACATCCTTTTGTCAATGTGTGCATTTATTGTTTACTGACCTATTATCCTAAACCCAAGTACAGTACAGTAGAAGTTTTACGACAATAAAAAACAAACTATACGAAGGAGTAGCCAATAGTCACCGCCCCATCCAATGAGGCAGTTGGATGGGCATTGCAAACACCAAGGTAGAAGTTGGAGGTCGTTCGACTCGCAACAAAAGTAGAGGGAATTCCTGCAGTCCCAGAGTAATCTACGACGTTGACAACCGGCACGCTCGTAGTCGACCAGCCGACGTTGCTAGGGGTGACATAAAAATATGTACACGCTGACGCGTCATTAGCATTTGCATTCGTTAACGACACGGTCGTTATCCGACCAACAGAGGTCGAGACACTGACACTCGTAGTAGCACTGGTTGACTGCGTCACAGCACTATCTGCAACATCTAATCGACCGGCCGTCAAACTATTGGAAGCGGTTAAACTGGATAGCGTTCCCATTTGAGTGATTTCGTTCATGTTACCAGTAGTAATCAAATTGCCCGATGTGTCCGGGAGCGTCAGCGTCTGTTCACTCCCATCGAGACTTACCACCGAGATCGTTTGTAGGTAAGCGCCTCCGTCAGGCCCATCTAAAGCAAGCGAAGATTGGAAAGTTCCCCCAATATCAATTGTGTCGGTAGACGCATCACCAAACGAATTTGCACCTGACAGTGTTGTCGCCCCAGTGACCACAACAGCGTCACGAGTTCCCGTGGACACGACGTCAGCGTAATTTGCTGTAGTGATAATAGTTCCGTCAACGTTTGGGATCACAATAAGATTATCTTGAGTTGGATCCGCGATGCCTAAATTTAAATGTTTTGGGTCAGAAAATTCTACCTTCCCTTCAAATGCTATTGGAACCGCCCCTGCAAAGGCGCCAAGGTAAGAGGTTTGTCCACTAAAAGTAGATGTACTGCCAGAGAACGTACTCGTCCCAGTAGCAGCTACATCCACTATATTGATGACAGTACCTGTCAAGGTACTGCATGTATCGTGAACTGTCATGTCTGCTTCATTGCAAGTGACTTCAGAATAGACCGGGGCCACGTCACACGCTATACCTCCAACTTTTTCGATGCAGTTGCAATCGCCAGCACCTGTGCATTTCCCTCGTCGAGAGCATGACACATATTCTTTGTGATTGCTTGCATCCGATAGCAATGTAACAGCGCAGGAAACGGTGCTCGAGGAGACTACATCCGATGTGATGCAAACAAAATCGGAAATTGGCGGGTTTCCTTCATGATAAAAGATATTGTTTAGATGAGGAATTGGGAATGGCCAGGCGTTCACTGTAACCGTGTAAGTTGAACTTTTTGTGGTCGCGTCAGTCACAGTTTGGGAGCAGGTGACCGTTTTTAAACTACCCAAACGCTCCATGAAAGCCTTGCATGTAGTACCCGATTCAGAATCAGCGTTAGCACTCCATGAAGTAGAACTACCGTGAAACTCAAGACGGACGGTCCCACTCATGACAGACGTGGATGAAATGGCAATCTGAAACTGATAGTCGACTTGTCCAGAGGTCAAAATGTCATCTCCCCTCGGACAATACTTGAAGCCGCAATTTGGACCGTAGAACCCGTAATCACACACACAGCCCATAGCCTTATGTTTATCCCAATTTGTATATGCGACGGCATCTTTCGAGCTTCTGGTGTAAAACTTACCCAAACTAGATATCGTCATGCACTTGCCGTGTCCACTGCACTGGCCAGGGCACATCATGCGCTCACACGCCAAGCCCCAATAGCCCTCATCGCATTCACAAACCCCATTTTCTTCATTGCATTTTCCAGCATCTGAACATTCCACTAAGGAGTGCGCGTAGTTACTAGGCAGTGCTTTACTGGCCCATGAATTTCCTGACGGACAAGTCACCACAGAACAATCTATTTTACCCCAACCCTTGAAACATTTACATAAAGCATCTGCTCCACAAATACCATGCCCATTACATTCTTTGGGGCATTGCGCCAACGAAAAATCTGATGAAAGAAAAAATAGGCAATAAAAGGACAATATACTCTTGTGGAGATAGTTCTTCGAGAAGAGTACCATTGTTTCAGCCTCTAATAAACGTCTATAATATTTTAAAATGAATGTGGCTTCCTCTCCTTCCTCCTACGAAGTGGCTTCGGTGTGTATGCATCAAATACACGCAGATCGCCGACGCAACCTGTCGCAAAATGATTTCAGTTCTCTACACAAACGGTTGGGAGCATACTTACGTACGCACGAAAGCATCGCGACATAAAAAACAGACACAAACAGTCAAATATATACTTTTTGTAAATAAATAAAGGAATAATCAGATCTGCTGCCACTCGCTTTGACAATGTTCGTCTGCAGGGTTTTCCACACGTTAAACACGTACGTTGCACACGAGGACGGACGTAGAGGAGACACAGCATTACGTTCGTTTGAATCAATCAACCAATCACATTTGGCGTACAGTACAGTATTTTACCCTACCTTGCGAGTACTCAACAATAATTATCTACTTCGTACTTAGTACAAATATTCTGTATTCCGTGAATAGAAATTGGTCTTAAAACTTGTTTAAAACTGACCACAGGTCAAAAAAAGGCACCCCACCCGGTCCACATTTGACATAAGTTTTCAGAGCTCCTCGCCTCATCTATCAGACGGGAAACTTGGGAGGCAACCTTTTCCCCAACACTTCCGCCATTCTCCATCCCGGTTAATTTGTCCCGGACGCGTTTGATGACGTCAATAGCACGATCGTTCAATTTTTCGTCACCTTGTTCCATGTCTTCGGTCACGGAAATCGTACGAGTTCTCAAGCGTTTTCCACCGGCGATAGATGGTAGCACCGCGGAGTCTGGGTGCTTGTTCACCTTTTTACCAATTTTCCCGATGACCATCTTCGCCATACTAGCGACTGCCTTAGATGCTCGGCGTACCCGGCCTTGTTCTTCAACTTCGCTTTCTTCCTCTTCATCTAGCACTAAACTCGCCACTTCAACGTCGTCCTCCCTTTCTCCGTCAAATTTCCATGATACCAAGGGGTCGTGAACGAAAGCATCCAACATAATCATTAACGAATTCTGATTCTCACGCAACACCCGCATCACCGCCTCACAGGTAACTCGAAATGTACCCTCAACGCCACTCACAGCCATCGCATTTACCAGCATACGGGTCAAGCGAAACGGAACTTTCTCAGGAAACCGTTCTCGATCCATCGCAACTTCAAAACAATCGCCAAAATCAATGTGAACAATTTGGCCGGTATGCCGCTCCAGCAGAAAATTGCTAGGATGGCGATCACCGAGGCCTAAAATGTGTCCTACCATAGACATGACAGCAAGTGAGTTCGTGTACTTTGTGCGACGAAGGTGCCACTCTTCCGCGTTTGGGCTTTTCAACCACAAAACATTGTGCAAATCTTGACCTCGAGTTTGTGATAAGGCATACTCGAACGCTTCCATTTTTTGGGGCACGGTTAGACGGTCGAATTTGCTTTGATCCAAAGCGCGGCCATCGCATGCTTGGCGAACCATGAGACTATGTTCTAACATCATATTTACACCTTTGCTATCACGATAATCCTTGATTAATCCGTGAAGCGTGTCGCAGTTGTGAACCCACCCTACAAGACCACCTTCGGAACTGAGAGGAACCACAGAGAACCTCCTGATTGAAAACTGCTTACGGTGTGTTTCTTTATCCTTCAGCAACGATGCATTTACTAAGCCAAACAATTGCATGACGCGCTCGTCTTGCCTTAAGTCTTCAGTACCTTTTAGCAAAAACATATACTCCTTTCCATCACTGCCGAGAATCCGCATTCGGCGTGGCTTGCATTTCGACACCATTACATCTAGAGTTGGTAGGAAAGATACTATCTTCACGGCTAATTCCCCCTCGTTGCCCATGTAAGTTCCTGGGACAGCAATTTCCAAATTACGGGCGTGAAAAAGCCAGGAAGAAGCCGTTTTTAATTCCAGTTTTGTAAAGCCAGTCATTGTTTTTTTCAAGCCTTTGTATACAGTGTAATACAAATCCCATGCCTGGTAAATTGCAGAGACATTATTTGTATTTTGGTAACATTTGCACAATTCCCACGCTTCTTGCAAATCGCGGCCAAACGTGCAAATAAAACTAATCTCCCTGAGGCTTAGAGGTTCTCCATTACTAGATACGCCGTTTTCCATAGCATCGTTCAGGCAAACTTGCAATGGCTCAATCACGTCGATCATGCCATTTAAATCGTGGTCTGTAAAGAATTTTCTACATGCTTCATCCAATGCATCATGCCAAGTTTCATGCCAAAGAACAGCGACTCGAAGTAACTCCAGGCTCACCTGCTCTGCTTGATCGAACAGCTTGGAATTGTGCATGCGCAGCTTTCTTAGCACGTCACTAGCCGCGTCCTTACGTCTCTTCGATGAAGAGTTTGCAGCCACTGTCAGTGGGTAAACAAGAGCTTGGGGGTGTTTTAACCCAACTCGGTACAGCAAGGCACCTATCATTGGCCAGTTTTCAGCCGTCACCCCGGATCGTCTATCTAACTGGATCCGCGCAATTAGCTGTGGCAACACTTGAAGCCAGGTGTTTACGTCTAACTCATCAATACGCTTGTCGAACAAAGATTTTATAGACGGCCGTGTTCCATGAGAAAACCACAGAGTTAGAAGTCGCAGTGTGTCCTGGAGACGAGTTTCACCGAGTTTAGTATGTTTAATTGACTGAAAATATCCTTCAATAGCAGCACTAAGGCAGGTTTCAAGACTAGCACTTGTTTCTGCATCTAGATCATGTCGATCTTTTTCACATGACAGATAATACTGCACGCTTGAAAAGTTCGCTTCACCCCACTCATGCCAAGCTCGGGAGCCCGAAGACATTTCCTCCGTTGCACGACGAAATGGTTCGAGCATCGCTTTGATTTTATTGGGGTCAAGTGTATCACCCGCTAAATGACGACGCCATTTCCCCAGTTTCAAGTAGCAGTCATGCAACAGCGTATTATCAACAGCTTCCTGCAACACACCATCCGTCCTCAGCACAGTTTGCAACAGGCCTTCGAGCATAGTGACAACTTCAACCCCGATGTCTTTGTCCCATAGATGAATTAAGTATGCCAAACCCACACGGGGGTGTAATATCGAGCTTTGGGGTAACATGCCGATGTTCCTCAGGAAACTCAAAGCCTCTACATTGCTCTCGTGTGAGTGTGAGGGTAGTAAAGTAGGCGAGGAAGCACGGGAAGAGTTAAGTTTCGTATCACACAAACTTGCAATGCTACTACTGTCGATACCCAATGCTTGCAACACTTTCATCGATAGCGAGTGGCGACCATCTTTTAGCGCCAACTGAGAGTATTTTAACCAAGTGTCGAGTTGCTCTCTCTCCGGTTCCAACAAGGAGTGAACAGCCAGTATGGGGGTAAAGACATCGACATGTTGAAGAGCCGCAGCAAGACGATTGCGCCACGCACCGAATATGCTCTTCTGGCGTTTGTGTAAAATATCGTTAGCGGAATGTCCATCATATACAGCATACACATCCATTTGAAATCCTTTAAATCTTATAATTTCTTCCAACTCTGCTAGCTGTTGCGCTTGCAATATGTACTGATAGCAGCTATCATAGGTCTTACTCGCCATTTTCTTCACGTTTCGGACAAGTATTTTCGCCGCTGAGTCGACAAACATCTGGCCGAATTGCAAATCGTTTAATTTCGTTCCAACCACAGCTCGGTAAAAGGATCCAAGGAAAGAATCTATAGGTATCTCAGATACAAACTCATCGAATCCATCCCACTTAGTCATACTCCAGGCTGCCGTTGCACCCACAATAGCAAACTTTTCCAGAGTTTTGCGCATTTTTAACTCTTCTTTGAAAGAGTCAGGGTTTCGGAACGAGCTGTACATTGCACGCTTTTTTGATGCAACTGACCTGCCACCATTCACTGTCGCTGTCGTCAAGGCAGCCCAGGCTTTATCGAGATCTGACTCCATTTCTACCCACTTTCCTTGTTTTAGCATGCAGTTGAGCTTCCCCAAAGTGCAATCGTAGTATTCTTTTGAACCAATTATAATCATATCGTCACCAAGAGTCTCCTCGTACAGCGCTAGTGCCTTTTCCCATTGCTCCAACATTTCATACCACGACACGTGGACGTCAATGGAGTAGTAGGGATGAGTAACTGCGGTTTGCAAGATGCCCTGGGCTGCTTCGGGTTCACCCAGCTGTCGATTGACGCTCATTAAATCTAGGGCACAGTTAGCAGGGTTAGTGCGAAACTCAATTTCTTTGTACCAAATAGCTTTAGCGAAAGATTGTGACATTTTAGCAACGTTTCCTAAGGTCCCCACATCTGCGCCGACGCTTTCCAGACCCACCTTTCGTTCGATATGTTGGACCATATTCAAGAGAATTTGTAAAATATTTACTGGAACCTTGCCACGATTATACTCTAATTTGTCAAAAAAAGTCCCTAGCTTAAAGTTCTTTCGATTCGGGTAAAACTCTAATTCTCGCCAAACTAAAAAAAAGGAATCGTTAAATAGTTCCAATGCAAGCGGCGAATAATCAACCGCCAACATGTGGCATATGCGCAGGCAAACTGAGGGAGAATTCTGCAAAACAACTAAACACAATTTCTTGATCCATTCTTCCCAATCATCTGGGGTAGTGTTGTCTTGAATTTCGCCTGCTTGAACAACAAGCGCATCGTCAAAAGTAAAATTTTGTTCTAATGGGGCATAAGAATCATCTGCACATACAAACACTACTCGTTCCGGGCTACCCTCAGGCCCCCCAGAAAGAATCAAGGGAGGGGGGTGCAAGGCATTCCCTGTCAGTATTGATTCAATCATATCATTAAAACTAGATTTTAAACTATCGGATATCTGCAACTTGTTCAATGCAGCTGTGGCCGACGGAATATGCATTGCAAATCCAGATTCCTGAGACCATGCAACGGAACAAAGGATACTTATTATTTGCTCGTGTTGCCGCTGGATTTCAGCGTCGTCGAATCCACCCGTGTTCAAGACCCTGTCGGCTAACCGAGTGACACTATTGACGATAAGCGCTGCACCAAAGTTCAAATGTATTTCAGAACAAATGATTTCGATAGTCATTAATGCCATTTCGCGTAAATCTTGTTCTCCTCTGTCAATGAGACGGCACAACGCTGGAATTATATCAGTTAGGAACTCTTCGAGTGTGTTTCCGAATTGTTGCAAAGCGACGAGAATTTTTATCAGCGCTTTGGGGCTGACTCTATCTTCAACGAGCCTCAGTGTGCGTATAAGACACGGAACTAAATCTTGAATTTGAAAGAACGGTTGACTGTGATATGTAGGAGAATCTGCGTTCCCTCCAGTTGCCTTCGAAGGTGTGCCCCCCACTGCCTTTTTCTCGTCGAGGCTGAAATCCTCCGAGCCGCTATCACTTGCATATTCATTGCCTTTCTGTACTGGGTTAGATTTGGGTTTTAACGCACATGCTACAAACGAAACTAAATCCAACAATTTAAACATGTAGGCATTTTCAGACGCCCAGTTTTGTGTATCACCGCGGGCAATTTTAATTTCAGACACGCATAAGCAATGAAGGGTCGACAGAAACTTACCATCAGCGATTCTACTCCCAGTCAAATAGATTAATTGCCGAAGAAGTTCCACGCCTTCGTGCTTGACAAGAGTGGCGTCGGCGGCAGTCTTCGATACAATCGAATATGCATGGCAAATAGCTGGGACTAAAATAGGCATGATGTCGGAAATATCTTTTGGGTCAAGCACTTTTGAAATTTCTAGCAGAATTCGAAATATTTGGAGAGCATAACGTGAACACAGAGATTTATCGCTCAACATTTTTACAAGATGGGACAAGACTATTTTTGCGTATTCAAATTCAATATCTTCATGTCCTTCAGTAAGACTGTTCGCGACATTGTTACACCGTTCGGCATCGTCTTGTGCCGTTGCTTTCGTGGGTTCTATTCGAGACTTTAAAGGGTCAACGGCCCCTAATATACCAAGAGTTCGAATAGTCTCTCTCTCGAGACAGTCAGTTTGAGCATCACCAGCACTATGCGTAGACAATAGACCAAGCAACACTCCAAATAATTGGGGATACCACGTATATGGCAGTACAACCTGCCCCGTGCATTGTGCAATTTTCCCTAATACGGCCACGGCTACCATCTTACGTTCTAGTGTCGCAGTGGTTTTCATAGAATGGATGAGAACAGGAATAATCCGCTTGAAATACGACGCTACAAGAGAAGGAGCGATGGCAGCCAGTTCCCCCATCAGCGAAATAATGGAGACAGGGACAACATGTTCGCCCAAACGGTTTGACGTTCCATCTCCAGACGCACCTTCAAGTCCCACAACTGGTGTTTCAATGCTGGAGTTCCGCCTTGCTGATTGAAAATTGTCGTTGGACTTCGTGTGGAGATCAAAGTGCGGTATGAGAGCTTCCAGAATCATGCCTACATACGGCTCTACGTAAACAGTATGTAAAGCTAAAGCTTCCACACCACTTCCCGCGGATGCAAACAAAACATCGGTGGCGTTTTCTTTTTCTATCATATGATTTACATTTTCTGTGCGTAACGCTGAGTACATACTAGATCTCTCCGCCATTATATTGGACATTGTACTCTCACTAAACGTTCGGCTATTTTCCATCACTAGCGAGCGCCGGGACATCCCGCGCTTTACTTGCTCCGTTTTCTTTCTCAATATTAAGCGCTCCGATTTCCGATACTGCAAACTATTGTGGTCCTCAGGCAAGGTCACGGGAGAGACGACCGTGATTGCCCGCAGCAAGTCTCCTAGAAGTTGTGCACTATCTTCGACTAAGACGCCGGACCACGCGCTGTGGTCGGCATCATATGACACAGAGCTTGGGATATTTATATCTTCCACCAAGCGCAGCATTATCGTGTGCAACGACGGCAACAGGCGGAGAGGATTCAAGTGAGTTAACCTGCCCAAGATTATGATACCGTATCGGCGAGTCGTCAAACGCTCGTCCTTGGTTAATGAAATTACAGTATCTAAGTTTTCTGGCATCAGCATATATTCGTCAAACTCAATGGTTTGGCTCAGCGCCTTTGCAATGTTCCTACGTACAACATATGAGGAGTCGGTCACGGCAGACAAAAGAAGCCTCTCTACGGTTTGTTTGGCCACACCTATTATTTCAAAACTTTCTGAAGACATTCCACTAGCGCCGCGTATGTCCGAAGACATTCTTTTTCGCATAACTGACGTGGAAGCCACCAACTTGATGCAACTAACAGCAGCCATTGTTCGAACGTCTGGGTCAACATGGTCCATATACTTTACAACTCCTGTTCTGACAAATTCGATGATACCGGAGTTACCCGAAAAGTTATACACGTGCAAGAACCCCAAAGCACGGTTAACAAGGATAGGATCGTACTTTCCGCTGATTCCTGGCTTTTCCTCTGTCCCAGCGAGTTTGCTCAGAGTCCTTTTCAACTTTGCTAAGGGATTCATGCTAGGTGGCGACCCTGCACCGCTACTGCTACGGTCTCTCGTATTATCGGCGGGGTCACCTGACTCCCCCACGAGGACCAGGGAAATATTTTGGAGTAGCAAATTTTCAACTACATTTTTCAGTTCTGGGTACACGTCAACCAGCTTTTCCAGCGATACTGCCAAATGGGGCTGAAGCCCACCTTGAAATAATTTATCCACCATTTTTTTGTTGTAAAATGCTTTTAAGGTTGGTTCTTTTCCTAACGCAGAGGCAATGTTTGCCATGCAACTCAAATATGCATCGCAAAAGTGCGATGATAATAGACCGGCTTTTAACACTTTTAAGATCTTCTCCTTTTGTGACTTGAACACATCCATGGCGGTGGCTTGAAAATACAAATTGCATGTGAACACTAAATCGCCCAGGCTTTCAAATGCAACAGGTAGTTTAGCCGCAACTTCTCGTACAATCAAATCAATGCACATGAGCAAATACTCTTCTAGCTTTCCCAAAGAGCAAAATTGTGACAGTGGGGCCAACACCTGTAAAACACTCAGTCGAACGACCTTGGTTTTGGATTTACGAAAGCGCTGCAATATGTCTAATACATCGTCGAAAAATTGGAGCATAAAAGAGCCTCCTTGTTTCGATAATGCTCGCAGCATGACGAAGCCTGCGTGGCAGCGGAGATCCGACTTATTTTGCCTTAAGTCGAGGACCGCACGGTTGTAGGCAATTTTGTACCAATGATCGGAATCGTCCCGTCCGCTGCTGTGCGCTATCATTTTGCGGGCATCCAATAACAGAAAACATGCATACAATGCTTGTTCTGCGGCTACGCGAACTTCGACATGCTCGTCACACAAAACGTCAAAAATATGGTGGAAAAAGTCGTTTACGTGCCGGAAGAATAGCGTAGGAGCGTTAACGGCTAGCTGCTCTAAGACCAGAACGGCAATCAAGCGCTGGTCATTCTTTCCCCGTTTGGTTAGGTTGCAGGCATATCCAACGTCTTCTTCCAACAAGCGCGAGGCTATTTCGCCGGCACTCCGAATGACTTTCCCCAACGTTCTCGCGGCCTCTTTCGCCAGCTCAATGTCTTCTGTTGCGGCATGCAAAATATTATTTATGTATGTATGAAAGAACAAAATATATTTTCTGGTGTCCTCAGCATCCTGTTCGCACACTTCCACCATTTTGTCAATGGCCGCAACGCAGCCGAAACGATCTTCACTCCTGGTGCTGTTGGCTAGCACTCCCAGCCTCTCACGCACCACTTCCAGCCAAGATACATGGTGTCCCATGTTCGCTCCATTTCTGGACTCTACTTCGATGAAGTCCTTTAGTGCAGTAGCACCATTTAACCGTGTACTCGAATTTGATGAAGACAGTTGCGAAAAATAATCGGTCAAGCGAGTATCAGAACTCGAAGTAGTACTTTTCTTCGCCATGTCAACTACAGGAGGCGAAAGGCACGGGCGACGTCAAGACTTCTACAACTCACGCGGTCGTGGTACGCGAGCGTGGGGTAAGGTAGTTCTTCTGGGCCTTTTGCTGCACGACGAGAAAATGGAACACGCG
>Ga0099797_101434_pt1 | contig 12569 bp, 11 predicted proteins | sample Uncmet_Sort48C_1_FD_89871 | JGI IMG/M metagenome (GOLD analysis project Ga0099797, IMG submission 89871) | Marine eukaryotic communities from CALCOFI LINE 67, Pacific Ocean - C012_Sort48C_1 | ecosystem: Environmental > Aquatic > Marine > Oceanic | place: Pacific Ocean: Monterey Bay | collected... | reverse complement strand
ATATATATATATATATATATATATATATATATATATTTATATAATGCTCCATGGACACTTTGCCGGCAAACCTCGCGCTCACTGACCATTTCCAAATCAGGAATGTTCGTTCGAGATTATACTATAAAATGCTCCGTGGACCTCTGGGACGGCTCTGTGGACACCTGGGACGGCAACAAAAGTATTGATTGTCTTTAGTTGCTGTTGTTTACAATTCTGAAATCATCATGACATCAATATTTCAAAATGTTGTTTTTGACACTTGAATTTACATATATATATATATATATATATATATATATGTGTGTATAATGATCCATGGACACTTTGCCGGCAAACCTCGCGCTCACTGACCATGGTCAAAACATCTATTGTTCGTCAGTAATTATAATATAAAATGCTCCGTGGACACCTGGGACGGCAACAACAGTACTCATGGTCCTTGTGTTGTGTTTTGAACATTCTAAGGTCATGATTTCCAAATGGTAAAAAAATGGACTGAATATATATATATATATATATATATATATAATGCTCCATGGATACCTTGCCGGCAAACCTATCTTTCACTTTCGGAGACCACCTGTGAGCTCTTTTAAAGCCTACACGAACCCTAATTCATGACTCACTACCCAGGAATAACCAAAGTTGCAGTAGCACTGGGACGTGATTCATACCCCCTGCAAAATGCTTCCACGCGCTCCAAGTGCGCCATGCATTCTAAACCATCAGACTCCAAAGCATTTGATTATTCTCGAATCAAATGCTTCGGAATGTACTGTCCGGCCACCCGGTAGATCCTCGAATCAAATGCTTCGGAATGCTCCAATCAAATGCTTTCGAATGGCTCGAATCAAATACTTCAAAACCGAGCTCCGCTCGAATCAAAGGCTTTGGCCTCAATCTCAAATCCACATGGCTTGGAATGGAGGTCGGCTCGAATCAAATAATTTGGAATCGAGCTTCGTGAATCTTGGCCGGGCGCCGCGGACGCTCTGCAGTCTGATGCGACTCATGCCTGCATTCCCTCTGGGAGGCAGGCCTCAAATCTCAAGAGGTCAAGGGTTACCTCAACACAATTTAAGCACGGGCCCAACATAAAATATCTGTGGACTCAACTCGAAATTTGTCCCAAACCTAAGGCATTGGAACGTCTCCTCGGGCACATCTGGCCTCCTACTCTCTGGCACTCATGTTATTGACAGGAAGAAGACTTGCACATCGGCGCTTGCTTAAGTGCCAGTGGACCAAGGTCCGTGGCCGCCGAAAACTTGGCACACCTTACAAAAGCTCGCCGCTAGCAAGGGCTACTCAAACAATATTTGTTCGCTTCACTCAAGCAACCGATGTATGCTAATATCCGCAAACTGCACACTTTAGGCACAGCGCAACATTGGCAGGTGCGAAATCATGATAAATGCTAACCGAATCGTTTGTCAACCAGCTGGGTCAAAAACAACAACATCAGTGCATGACACGAATCTCATCAATGCCGGCCCGTATCTTTGAAAACGTGCCAGTGAATACATCTGCATGCAGCGATGGCTACAAACAATCGTGTCATTCAGCGAATCGTCGAACATATGCTGGACGGATGAGCAGCACAACGGGCGCGATGATATAACAAACTGTCTCCGAAAACAGAACCCTCCGCCTTGAGGGAATGCACAGAAAACCACGAGCGCATGTGTGAGGTAATTGCATTGTCAACTGTCACCATGTGTTAAAGACTTGGACTGAACTGGTGCATGTGTAGAGCATGATTGCGCTCACCAAGTACCGTTAGCAAAACGATCTGACCCAGTCCTCTATGCAACTACTGGGAACGATCATGCGATAACAACTAGAAACCCTACGAAGCGCTTTCACCGGTATTAGTCTGGCAACATTCCAATACATTTCATTGACTCCACAGCTGCCCAAACATAGACTTCTAAACAACACCTGAACGAGTAGAGTCACAATGTGAGCTGTCAACTGGAGCATGGCCACGTGGAAGCTTGTGAAAGATTGCATCAAGTCCCCCATCAGAAATACTGCTGCAGCCTTCAAGCTCGAGCTGAAGGCTTTGCAGTCCTCCTGGCAGACACTACTTTTGAGACAGACGATAGAAATGACGCTGGAATCATAATGGCGCAAATTGCCCAAAGCATCATGTGCGTGGCAAGCGTTGCTGCATCTTGTCACAACAATCCAGAGATGCGACGATATCCTAAGATGAAGTCCGATCTGCTCTGTCTTATGTTGCTGCGAGAAGTTCGATCCATGAACAGACAGCAAAAACGAATCAGAACATGCGGTCTTTACAAACAGCAAAAAGGAGCTTGAAACCAGGACTTGGGCGCAACGACTGAGCAGGTGGCTCGTGGAAGATAGGTGGCAAGCTCTAGCATGCCCGCGTCGGTGGGCTGCACAGTGTCTTTCAAGCTCAAACTCAAGTGCGTCAAGGTGCCTGATGCGCGTGTCGGTTGGGCGGTGCCACACGCGACTCTGCATTCAGTTTAACCCAATTGCACAGCCTTGGCCCACCCTCCTCACACCATTGCACAACCAAGAGCACCAACAAAACAAAAATATGCAGCACCATGTACCGGAAAACAAATCTAATGCGATGTTTGCAGTCTACACTTCAAATGAACATACCTTCCCATGAACTCGACTAAAGCTTGCAGCACAATGTGTGCTAAATTGGCCTTGGCCGGGTACAAACGCAAAGCCCTGTTACATCGGCCATGAATGATCTGCTTGTAATCCGCCCAGCAGATTTGACAAGACACTGGTATCATGCTGGCACGAGAAGCAAAAAGGACACAACAGAATTGCCCTCCCGTGTCGCTGCGACAGCAAGCATTAGGTGCAAACATGGGTGTGCTGTTGAGAATCGCATGCTGACTCGAAAAAAACGTCGTAGCAACTGTGCATCAAACCTTCAGGCCCCTCGCACTTGTCGCAACCGCTGAAACCCTAGCATGACAACATCGTCCGCAATAAACAACGCTTCCGCAGTCTTGACTCTGCTCCCACCTGGAAAGTGATCTGCAAAGGCCATAAGGGTTGTGTCACTGACCTTGACCTTGCCGAGCATAAGACTCAAATACTCCAGGCCTCCTCGAAAGCAAAAGCGAAACACGATGAACCACACAAGTCCATACAAGCGAAACTGACCTGTTACACAAAACCATGTCACACTGATGCGCCAAAATTGTAGAAAAATGAAAAACATGCCCAAACAACCAGATTGCACATGGCACTCCTGGAAGGTGCTCCGCAATGGCACTCAGCCCCTGGTCAGATACAGCATCATTGTGCCAGAGATTGAGCTGCAATGATACGAGATCTCCTCGGAACCAATGCTGTGAACAAGCCATTCGGACTGGCACTCACAACTATGTGAACAACACAGAACATGATCCATGAGGATGCGCATCAATCAACACAACAGCCAGCATCTGCTGGTGCGCAAGCGACTACCCATATGACAGCATCCCTGGCAACCATGGCAAATCTTAAGTGCACTCCACACTGGGTGCCCAGCCAGAATACGCGACGCTCTTGGACACTCCACGCAAATCAAAGCCAAGATGCGAAACATGTCCGGACTGAACGGAGAAGTGGCCAACAAATTGAGGACCACAGCAAGCCTGATTACAATGCCCGAGGGGAAGCGCGGGCCCCTGACAATCAAATGATATCGAAACCGTTCTGCGACAATTGTGTGCCTTACTGGCCAAGCATGCGCAGGCACTGGTGTCTAACAAGTAGATACCGATGACGAGCCACGCACAAAACTCGCAACCAGAGAAGTCCTGCCCTCGAATGTTACAATTATAGTCATATTTACTATTGGCGCAAGCAGCAAAATCACTTCATTTACCAGTCACACCAACATCTTACAAAATGCCAACATCGAGGCTACAACCACCACCTCCGTCACTCGGCGTTCAAAACACGTCTGGAACCAGTATCAGTCACACATCACTAAACGTTGATGCGGCAGCAGCGCTCGTTGGGGACCTTCAACCCGTCCCACCTTTGACAATAAGCGATTAGTCTGAATTCGAACCTGATGTGCACGACCCGAAACAGCATCGGAGCCCAGGCATCAGTGCTGCGCTCGCCGCGCACGAATCCTCATTGCAGCCCCTAACGGTTCGGTTTGGCTGGGGTGCAAACAACATCACCCTGCAACTCCCACAGCTAACTTAAAAACCATATGCCAGACAATTGCAAACAGACATAGCAGCTTGCCGAAACATGCTGTGCAGCTGTGCACGCTTCCTACTCTTATGTATCTTAGTGAGCTGTTGATCCCGCTGTGTGCGTCCACATGCTGCGGAGGACGCGCAGTCTTCTTTCAAGATCTCCTCAGAAAATCGATGGCCCTAGTGCGTGGCTTCAAACAAGTTTCTTCTTAAGACAATGTTGATCGCAAAATGACAGAGCAATTAATGAATGGATGAATTGATGCACAGACACATGGATGTTAATGGATGGGTGAATGGGTGAATGGACGAATGTATGAATTCACAAATGGATGAATTGATTAATTGGTTGACAGATGCATGGGCAAATGTGTGAATAGATTAATGGATTAATATTTGTCGGAATCGATGGATTGATGAATGACTGCGTGGGTGAATGGGCAAAGTGAACGGGAGGGTGGGGAGGACATCAAAAACATGATTTGGAAGACCTCAAAAATATGATTTGGAGGACCTCAAAAGCGCAAAATGTTCATATCCCATGAGATACCAATATGAACAATCACCGATTGATAAGGAGGTTGGGGTGCTTTCATATGCATATGTCCCTGACGATGTGACCTGCCCATCTCGACCCTTCCGATAGGCTAGAATGTCAGCTTCTCACATTGGGCAGCTTTGGCTAGACGTACCTGAGATGAATGACCTCAGACCGATAGCATAACATAGCGAGAAACATACACGACTGGTCCTGGCAACTGATTTGAAAGCGTAACCAAGCTCGTGTCGGTACAAGCACTGCCGCGTAGATCCAAGTTGAAATCTTTCACAGTTCCTGGAAGCGCCGTGAGCAACCAAACATATCGCGCAAGCGGCTTCTACACTGGTGGCAATGTCCTGGAAGATGCTGAGCAATGGCTATGAAACTCTCTTCTGTGAGCTGCGGCATGTTCACAAACGACAAATGCAACATCTCCAATTCTCCTGGCATGGCGCATACAGATGTATAACATGCACAAGCAACTGGCATGAAAAGTGCATTGACTGCAAACATGTGCGTGCACTGCGTCAAAGCAAGACTAGCTATTTGTCCAAGATCCGATACAGTTGTCAGCAGGTTCGCCATGATTCACACGACTCAAGCTGAATATTCCGACAGTGATTTGACAGCTAGGAAAATCTGAAAAACATCGTGAGCAATAACAGTGCAATGTATTGGCAGATATCCTGGCAAGCTCTTGCCGATCTCTACCATGCTCAAGTCGCTGACGGCAGCATTGCTCTCGAGAGCCAACTTGAGATGAAACAGTCCTCCTGTCCATGGCTATTCACTGCAACTCGGGCTCAGCAGGAACACTAGCAGACCAATCACAACAGCGCATGCACATGCATTGAGATCGCAAACCCTACAAGACCGAAAACGAAGAAAACGTCCTGGAATATGTCTCGATAACGAAGACATCGTGTAATCGCCGAGGTCTTGCACATTTCCAAGCGCCAATGTCAAATCCAACAGATCACCCATCAGCAGCAAGCAATGATGCATCGCATGTAAACTCAAGATATGATGAATGCCATAAGCCTGGCACAATTCATGCCAACATGGCCTTGAAGTATAAAATGTCAAGAGCACTGCGATTTCTAAACAGGTCGCCAAAGCACGGAGCAAACTACTACTACTACTACGACTACTACTACTACTACTGTGCAGTACCAGGCAGCGCAGCAACGAAATCTCGCACGCCAGCATCTGTCATGTCGCTGGAGTCCGAAGAATCCAAACTTAACACTTTGAAGTCGCCTGACAATGCCAACGGCGCACTACCAGGTCACGCGACAGAGCATGCTGGTCCGCACACTGATGCCTATTCTGTGAGTCGCGCTCCGTCATGTCCGTGAGAGAGAAGTACAAACGTCAGAAATCGCAAACGCTAACAGCAACAACATGTTCCTTGATTCAGCCAAAGGCCCAAATAAGCACACGAGACAACAATGCGAAGCCTCTAAAGCCAGGCTTGTAGCAACACACTTCCCCAGGCAGAAACATCAGCAAATGCCTCCCCCATATCATTCAGGCAAGCAGAACAACCACGGTGCCCGCGCGTCAATGTCAATACCACACAACATATGAACACATGGTGCAAGCATTTCGTTTCATTCTATTGTGTCAAAATCGCATGTGTTGGCATGGCTACATGACGTTCCCGCGAAAATGCATAATTCCAAATAAGTTTGCAGCCGTTTCCTACCCCCGTTGTGCGCAAAAGAAAAGATAAGTATGGCCGTGTAGGCCAAGACAGGTTCCAGAATGACTATCACATGTTGGAAACGAAAGGGCAGGGCAAACAGTCCCACAATAAAAGGGAAAGAAGAGGTGTACTTGCTCAGCAGCACCATAGAGGTCCATTGTATGCTCACACATCTTCTCCCGAAGGCGAAGAGAGAAAACAGCGCAGTTGTGCAGCCTGGGAGCGCTGTGCAAAAAACAGCGTTTTCATACCCAGAGACGAACAGGCGCCCAGCTGGAAGTGAGCTTGTTATCCAGCGCCACCCTCGCACCACTATTCCAAGCAAGCGCTGGTCCCTTTGCGCATACCATGAGTGAAGGATGCCCTCAACGTCTTGCTGGATTTGATGGCTGCCAGGAGCCCTGACCGGTGCTTTGGTTGTGGACCGTTCAGGTTCTGAGCCACTTATAGCGAGTTATTGACATTTTGCAAGGCCAGACAGCCAGAACTGATGGACAAGACACTATCAATGATGTATATATCATATATACATCAATAAATAAATATATATATATATATACATTTATGGTCGCTGGCCTGTCCGGACAGTCAAACAACCAAGGTGAGATGCAGAGGATTGCTGATCCCAAGGGCAATCCAACATCAGAATTAGCGGCTGAGTATTGCGTTCTCGAAGTTTCCTGCAAATGGAGACTTCCTCATGTCCCCGACATGCATTCCCGAATACCAGTCAGTGAGGCGAATCCATGCGCTATCATGGTAATTATCTCCGCAAAAGACCCGAACACGAGCTGCTTATTCAAAAGCGATTAAATTCGCATACCCCTATGCCTCGACCTTCAATTTCGCAAATACAAATAAATATATACATACATATATATATATATATATATATATATATTTATGTATATATTAAATTTCAAAAGAAAAAATACTGAAATTCCATAGGTTTTCGAACTTGGGACCAATGAAATCTACGAAAGTGTTGTAATTCCCTAGGTGTTTGACCTTGGGACCAATGGAATTATCCTAAGTGCTGTAATTCCCTAGGTTTGTTGAGCTCGTCACCAACCTAACTCTCCAAAAGTAATGAATTGTGTGAAGTGTTTTTAACATGTTGAAATGATGAATACAAAAAGTTTGAAATGCCGTAGGTGTGTCAACACAAATGCTCCATCACATTGACCGCAGTATTCAAAAATGTTAAAATTCCTGTGTGTAGCGTTGCGAAATCACTTTGAAACCATGAATTCCAAAAAAGCTTGAAATCCCCATTGCATTTCAACACAAATGCTCCGTCACATCGACCGCGGTATTCAAAAATGTTGAAATTCATTAAGTTTCCGTAACATCTTGAAATCACTATGAAAGCATGAATTCTACAAAAACTTGAAATGTCTTAGGTGCTTCAAAAAAATGCTCCGTCACATCGACCGCTGAATTCAAAAAGTACTGTTTGTCATACATACTGTGTACCTTTTTGACATCATGAAATCAAAAGAATTAATATTTGGCTATACGTGTGACAAAAATCGAGCGCAGCATCGAAGGCGGCAAACCCCGGCTATGAAATCCCCAAGCACCTGTACTCTCTATAAGCCCGCTAGGACCCATATAGCTAACGCTTTTGTTCGGGAAACAACTATCGCCAATGAGTTCAATAAACATACATCCAAGTGCGCAGACTTGAAACCTGAGCAAGCGGCAACAGAGATTAGAATGACATGATAAAGCCATGCATGCCAAACCGGGCCTGCGGACCAAAGAATCATCGGTGGCCAGATTTCCGGACGTCAAACAAAAGAATAGCACGAGACAGAGCCCCCATAATTTGCACCAATACTCATGACCGCTCGCCAGTGAGTCAACACGGAAGTCTTGAAGTAAAAATGACGGAAGGAAGATGGGCACAGAATCTTCTCAGTGGGAGACGGCCCAGCTCAGATAGTTTGCAGAAATTCACATTGTACTTCGCTACGCGGTCCAATCACAATAGAATCAGCCAATCCATGGCTTTGAAAGCTTCTTGAGAATTCGACTCAACCATTCCCGTCGAAAGGTGAAAAACTGTCCACCATAGCATCACATGCTGTCATCCTGCGCGAAGAAACAAGCACCCCACCTGTCCAGATCGGAGTCGTCTGATATGCAATAGAAAAAAACTCATCCGCCGGGATTCCGCATTTCCCGTCACATCTCCAAACGACACCATGCCGCGCATATGCCAGAGCATCAATGTCGCCCAAAGCTCCCCTTCGTTGAATCGAAATCGCATGGGAGCAAAAAGCATTTGCGTCGGAGATCCTAAAGAATAGCAAATCCATACATCCTTCAGCGGTACCTATAAGACCAAGCTAATTTGTTTAACGTTTATGGGAGATATTGTGCCGTCACGTGGGCATGTCGCCTTGAGGAATAACGCTTTAGCAACAACCTTTGGTCACCAGCGAAATTAGAAAAGTACCGATATGCAGGTTACGGGTGTCACAACTGAATACAACCGTCTTACGCAGGCGATTTTGGCCGGCCTCGGGCACACTAACGCCTGTCGGAGGCACCGGTTTCTGGCCACACCGCTGTTGGATGTACCTTTGTATAATTGTTTCAATCTTAGACAAGCAAGTCTGCTCGGCAGTGACCCCAATCCGCAGACGCCTTAATATTTACATGAATTTTACAATTGTCGTCAATGCGCAATTGTGCAAACACCTCCGGCGCCGCGTTGGCCATGTGCGGTACAGGTTCCACATAAAAACGCTTGTTGCGAGCACTTGTGCGCTTGGTCAAAAATAGCAAGGTCCGAAGGTTAAGCCGATTACAAATACAGATACTTGCAAGCAGTAGCAAATACAACCAGTAACGAGCTCAGCGATGACAGTAAGGTGGTAGCAGTGCGCGCGTGCTATCCATCTCAAAAGACAACAGTCACACACATGTTGTGACCGGCCATGGCCGGTCAGAGCCTCATCTGTAAGCTCATGCCGCCGTCCTGTCGTCACTACCAGTGTGTGCCTCACGCCGCGGGCTGCGCTGGGCCTGGTCTGCTGGGCCCTGTGGGCAGCGTCCTGATTCATGTGGCATTGTGCGGCACCCGCTGCGGGTGGCCTTGTGGGAGTTGGGCAACAGCATAATCGTACTCTGCCCACATGTGATCTGCGTCACGGAACCCGGAGATGCGCAGCCACTTAGCATTGCTCTAGACACTCCAGCCGTCGCCCTGTGGACCAAGGCACTCGCCTCTCAGCGGCAAGTAGTTGTCCTGAAAACCTTGCATCTTGCCATGATCGTTGAAGATGTGATGCACTGGGCGTGGCCATGTCTGCGGACCGATGCGCAGTTGTCTAGCATCCGACAATGCATGCAGAGGTGTGGCTGCTGACGGGTGAGTGGTCTTCGAACCGCGCTGTTGCCAGGAGTGCTGCTGCCAGCTGCCGCTTGAAGAACATGTTGCTTGCCACGCCACGGACACAGTACCAGTTGCTGCCTGCTGGGCATGTGGCTGAGCTGATGAGCTTTGTGGTGTGCTATTGCGCTGTTGCTGCCGTGTGCTGTCTGGTGCAATGGTTTGGCCGCTGCTCTGGTGCCCTGCGCCTGTGGTAGGCCATGTAGCCGTGGCCTGCCGCTGAGCTGTAGCCAAGTGAGCGTATATCTCCGTTGTGCATCGCCGCGCGTGGTCCTCCAACGCCATGTTCGCGTGGTGCAAGATGTATCCTTGGACGGAATCCAACACCAGGCGCAACTGCGTTTTTGCCTTGTGCATCTCAGTTGGCTGCACTCCAGGTATCCACGCGACGACAAAGGGCGTGAGCCTGGCTTCGATGCCGCTTGGCCAGCGTTGTATGAGGTCGCTTCTTTCTCGGTGCGTCAACACAGATCCTCGCCGCCCCCGAAGGTTCCACAAGTATATGCCTGTGGCAATTACACTGGCGCTGAGCATTTTGCTGCGGTTAGGTCGTCCAACCCATTTGAGCTTGCGATGTCGCACGGCTGTGTGTGCTAGGTGGTCAGCTAGTGTCGGCTGCAGATTGGAAATTGGGGGTGGGGCTTTGCGGAAATGTGGGAATTACAAACGATTGACTGATTGGCTGATTGGATTTGATTTGATTTGATTCGATTGATTGATGGATTTTATTTGATTTGATTGATTTATTTGATTTGGTTTTATTTGCTTTGATTGATTGATTGATTGACTTGATTTGATTGATTGCTTGATTTGATTGGATTGGAATGGATTGGATTGAATTGGATTGGATTGGATAAGATTGGAATGGATCGGATCGAATCGGATTGGATTGGATTGGATGACATAATTACATACCCCTATGCTTGAACCGTAAATTTCAAAATATGTCTTGATGCGCAGCTCAGAACATACCAACCTCCAATTCCGAAAGCTTCTCAAGCTTCAGCCAAGTCTTATATGTATATCGGACATTGGATGTGTAAAACCGAAGGTTCCCCTACTGGATTATGCAAGAATTTCGGAAGATTGAATTCCTGAAAAATATCCCTAGGCAAAAGTGATCGATTTCTTACCTCTGGGAACACTTTTTGGTCCCGGAGCACCGGATCCCGAGTTGGCTCGGCTTCAAATTGAATATAAATAGAAAACCAATGATTTTCCATAGGTGTTATTGAGATTTTGAATTCATGAACCAATCACAAATTCAGAAACGTTCTAAATCCCGTACGTTTTTGAATCAAAATGCCATGAATCTTTCTATCAGCGTTCCAAATTCATTGATTTTCCAAATGGTGTATTGAGATGTTGAACTCATGAACCAATCACAAATTCAGAAATGCTTTAAATTCCTTAGGTTTTTCAACAAACATGTCATGGGCTTTTCTACCAGCTTTCCAAAATCAATGATTTTCCTGAGGTTTCATTAAGATGTTGAATTCATGAACCAATCACAAATTCAGAAATGCTTTAAATTAATCATGTTTTATTAACATGTTGATCCATGGGCTTTCCTTGGGCTCACCGAAATGTTAATATTAACTTATACGTGCGACAAAAAGCTGCACACAACATCGATGATGACTGTTGGACGTTGGATGCGGCCGTGACCCGGAGAGGAAGGAAATTATCCAAAATCGCCCTAGCCACTGACCGATTTCGCGCCATTGATCTGTCGTGTCGTGCGTGCGGTGCGGGCGCGTGGGCGCTGGGCTTGGATTCCCGGTGGGGGTCTCCGCTCCGCTCCGTTTTCACCCCCACCCTCCGATAAGCAGATGCCAGATTACACCAAGTGAACCATGCTTCTGCTCAACAACTCCCGTTGCAGCGTGAGTAACATTTTCAGACAAGTAGAATGTCGCAAACGGTCCGTCGCAGTGGTTACGCATGTCAACGAAGCGACATCAGAAGAGCGAGGTTTTTGCCTCCATGAGGAGTGAGCTCAACTTCGCTCCACGTGGTCCGTGCACGTGCTGGCTCTGGTGCTGACACTTCCGCATGTCACACCTGCACCGGAGGTTGCTGTCTGAATCAGCTCCGAACGCAGCAACGGCTTATGGTGCCATGGTGTCGAACCCGCTGCAGAAACCTGCCCCTCAGAGAGGACTCGAGCTCCCACCCTGAATTACAATACAGCACGAAAGAGTTTCAGCAACACATCAATCTTGATCCAAACGTGAGTCGACCAACACTCAGACTGCGTGAGCAGATATGGTGAGTGTCTAGCAGCCAGGGTGAGACAGATTCTGTTGATGGGCGTCGTGTGGAAACCTTCTTTCAATTGTTGTCAGCCAAACTTCTCGTGGCGTCCGTATCGACCGGCGAGTTCGCAGGCGGAGCGCTCTAGACACTTGGCACCTGTTCCACGTTGGCCGGCATGCATCTGCATTCATCAACTTTAAAGTCAACATGTAGGTCATGCGGATCCATGTCATTCTGACATTTCAAACTCCGGATGAACTCTCAAGCGCGGGGCCACAGAAGAAACCGTGAAAAAAATGCACCCATACGATTTGTTGAAATATTAAAGCCTGCAGATTGATCCACACTCGCCGATTGCTCCACATGTCGCCACAACACTCCTCCACCAACAGACACACACAGACACAGACACAGACACAGACACAGACACAGACACAGACACAGACACAGACACAG
>Ga0099797_101433_pt1 | contig 12610 bp, 10 predicted proteins | sample Uncmet_Sort48C_1_FD_89871 | JGI IMG/M metagenome (GOLD analysis project Ga0099797, IMG submission 89871) | Marine eukaryotic communities from CALCOFI LINE 67, Pacific Ocean - C012_Sort48C_1 | ecosystem: Environmental > Aquatic > Marine > Oceanic | place: Pacific Ocean: Monterey Bay | collected... | reverse complement strand
CCTTCGGGTGACGCTTAAGAAAGAAAGTATCGGGCGACAATTTGAGAATACAGAGTGCGTGAGTGTGGGTTCTAATCATCACATCAATTTTCAACACCATCCACCAACAAACATTGACGTAGTTGCCCTCGGGCGACGCTTAAGAAAGAAACTATAGAAAAGGAAAGTCTGTCTAGAAATGGTATTTTCGAGGTGCGTTTCGAGCTTCATTAAGCACCTTCAGTTCTCTATTGATAACGGACAGACATGAATTAGCAGAACCAATTGACGATTCAATTTATGACAGTTTTATGTAGTCTCTATCTTTCAGCGCGGGGGCGGCATGTTTTTGTCGTCTCATGTGCATGAATCTCGTGCATTTGAAGGTAAGTTTTGCACACGGAGGCAGTGTTGTGTGCAGATGTTAGGCACCTGTCGTCTCTACGATCGGCAAGCCGAGAATGTTGGGGCAAACCCCGAATTCGATTGCATATTGAAGAACCAGATGTCTCCGTCGATATCTCGATTAAGGCCTGGTCAGGCAAGTCATCAGAACAGTTCCGAGCGCGCTCCGAATGATGAAATAGTTGCTCTTGGACCCGTCTCCGAACGTTCTGGTACCGGCAAGCGAAAAGAGGATATCGGAAAAAACGAGAACAATCGCTCCGCAAACACAACAGGGCCTGATCAGGCGTCTCATCGCATTCATCCTTATTCACCAGCGAGAATCCACGTGTCGCCCACGAGTGATGTTTAAGAAGGAAAGCGTTGGTAGTGAGGGGCTTCCACTATGTTTTATCACGGGCGGGTAAATTCGCGGTGAGCCTCATTATCGTTGTAAAGCAGGATCGTTCGGTGTTTATTAGTAACGAATTGGAAATATCACTAGCTAGGGCTCTAGGAGGCTTCGTGTATAGGAATCGGCAGCGAAGCAGAAATGAGTTTGTGCGAATCTATGGTGTCTTGGTTGATTTTACCACGAATGTGAGTTAAATTTCTCGCAAGAAGCCGGTGTTGGTCAAGCCACAGTGTTCGAACGGCAAATTTTTTCCAAAAAGCAATGTTGTTCATACTGAAATGTTCGCGAACTTTCGGTATTTGATATGGCTTTAATACCATTGTGCTTTAATACCACGATTGGCTATGATAGTTTAGGGGGGGGGGTTTTGTTGCGTGGTGTGGAGTCTAAGTGCTTTTGACGCTAGAGTTGTTGTGTGAAAAAAGTCTGAACATTTGATACGTTTTAACCGCTCTCGGGGTATTTTTTCTTTCTTAAGCGTCACCCGAAGGCAACTGCATCAATGTTTGTTGGTGGGTGGTGATGAGCTTGATGTGATGATAATTTCCCACACTCACGCACTCTATATTCTCAAATACTCTCCCAGAATACTCAACAGACCTACTCAAATATTGTTCAACGATATTTCCTCCCTTGCTGACTTCTGCATCATTTCCACACAACCGTATGCCCTCGCCCAGCGCTGGCAAATGCTCACCATTGCAATCCATCACGCTCCTCCGACCTAACGCAGCACCGGTCGGACACGAAACCGGCGGACACCGATCCCAAGAGCAGTGGGTGGGCCACGTCAGAGTGCGTCACTCTCTCTAAAAAACCGTGATGTCCGCATCGGCCAGGAGAAAAAAAACGCGACCGTAGCTCCTCCCCACGTTAATAAAAAAACCCAATTTTTAAGAAAAAGGCTATTCGTTTGTCTCCAACTGTTCGTTTGGGACTGTTCGTTGTTTTTCTTCTTGTTCCCAATGTTATTTTGTAGTGCGTGATAATACATCCCTCTTGTCCATAGGCGCGTGGTATCGATCATCTAATTATGTGCAACCGCACAACTGTTCATTTTTCCAATTCTGTACTGTCAAGATCTCCAAATTTTTTGTGTAATCATTCGATCATTTCACCAATTATAATTGGTGATAATCCTCATTTCTCGTTCTAATTGTAGTGTTGACGGCGACTCTCAGTAGTTCACAATCCATTTTCTTTACAACACATAGTGCTGTTTCCCACGCTTTCGATATTATTATTAACCGACATTTACATTATTATTAACCACGCTCTCGGGGTACTTGATTGATTGCTACCGTACTCTACGTATATTGCGATTTTCGAGAGAGCCATTGGCAATACTGACGCGGACGAATATGTTACAGCAATGAAACCCGGAGCGCCGCGCCGAGCACCACGCTATCACTCTGCACTGTAGGTCTACATCCGCAAGGTCTTGATTGTGGTTCCCTGGCATTTGTCTGGGCACGCAACGGAGCTATGCCTTACGTATGCAGGGTTGAACATTTATGCGGTCCCTGGGACAGTACCGAAATTGATGTATCGAAGTAGGATTTGCTGCATTGCAGTCGGAAGCACATACCGAGGTAGGACGTTAACAAGCGCAACGCTTTTCATAAATATTCCATCATAGCGAAGTGAAATGAAATTAAATTATTTCGCCCATAGTTCCTCGAGAAGACGCTCAGGCGAGGGATTGCACTGTCCAATCAGGCCCCGTCTGATTCAACGGCTCAGCGTAGTCTGTTATAGAACCAGTATGGCAAGAATTTGTAAACATAGCAGTGCAATACACTAAGCAAGGGCTGCAGTAGAACGATGGCTATAATATACCGTAGCAATTATGTTGTAGTGCCGGCTTCGCGCTGGAAGAATATTTATTCATACCCACCGTCTCTTTCGAAAATACTTAAGGTAACTGAACGAGACCTCATAAACCGGCTCATGGCACTGAATACGCCAGCAACTCAACTTTGTAATGCACAGATATCACACTGCAGCGCTTCTTCTTACAGTGTTCGGTTACTCACTGTCCACGGAACACTAAGGAGGCTACTCTCAGGTGGCTGATACTTCATCCAATGGCACTCCAGAAATGAGCCGTGGGTCTTGCGCGCTTACACTGCTGTAGAGCTGCTATGCGTATGGTTGGACACGGCCTGTGCATCGGATTCGTGCGCTCTGCAGCTGTCATTCGGAGCAGTTGTTAGCGGAGCGTGGCCAATAGCGCCGCGGGCCTTGCCGAAACATCGAACTTAATGGAAACCGGAGTTCACCTTTCCACAATGCTAAACTTGATTGGCACTGAACGTGGAAAATATGCGTACCTGCATGAAGAAAAAGTATCTTTAAACTGTCGTAAGGCACGTATTTTGAACATCAACACGTATTTTCAGGAGGCGCAAAAGTATTTTAAGAGTATTGCAACATTAACAACAATTACAACAACCAACGGCAGGTGCGAAAAAATCATTAATTGAGATCCAGGTGAGGACATAGCAAGCAAGGCCAAAATGAAAGTAGAAGGATGTATTGTTGAATAGTGGGTGGGTATTTGAAAATATAGGTTCCTAGTACAGAGTGACTGAGTATGTGCTTCTCATCGCATTCATACTTATACACCAACAAACAATTTGGGTCTGAAGTGGCCTATGTGGAATTCTTGAAAAAAAGTTCTGGAAAAGTTCTCGAAAAGTTCTCGGGGGAGCCGGAAAAGTGCCGGGATATGTGCCAAAAAAAGTGCCGGCGTGTTCCGGAAAAGTTCTGGGCGGTGCCGCGAAAGCACCAAAAAAAAAGTGCCCGGAAAAGTTTTGGAAAAGTTTGGAAAAGCTCCGAAAACGTTTCCGGAAACTTTTCCAAAAGTTTTCTAGTACCGCGAGGTACGCGGAGCTCTGCCCGGGTACGACTGTTGCATCTTTCTCGTAGGACTCGGCATTTGCCTTAAATTCGTCATACATCGCGGTTCCAATCGATACGGGATGAGAGCGGGTCTTTAGCAGCACTGCCCGGAATGATACAGAGATGGAATTCATGGCAGAACTCGTTTGGATATCTCGTGTTCGAAAGGTTTGTTCGTTGTCTTTCTTCGAAGTGGAGTTTAGGAATCATCTCGGTTTGTATTATATGAACGAAAGCATTTCATTGGACCTCGAGCACAGATTAATCAATGAGCACAGACGAAGAATGGCTAAAGCTTGTTTCGCATTCAAGGCAAAGAATGTCCGCTATGAGAACTGTTTTCTCAATTTCCATTTTTTTGCTCACAATCAATATTCAATTATTGTCGCTCCGAAGGGTCCGGTAACAGCCTACGTTCCCAAGGGTCAGGTGACCTATTACATCGAAGCGTCCAGAAAAGTAAAGTGTCCCTGGCGGCTCCTCAGTTATCCACCCGACTGCAGTTCGATAAATTTCTGGAACGCCGGCGGCGAACACCAGAGGTTCACCTTGGAGAAGCCCCGGAGCAGCCCTGCCGGTACGTCGACATCGACGACACAGTTTTTCCTGAGATTGACGGGCTGTGCGAGCGCCAGTTACCTGAGCTACAGCGCAGAGCATTGCGGCGACAGCGCGTTGCACGTGGTCAAAAGTCCCGACTTGCGAGATGCCACAAAAAATTTCCTTTTTCGGTTCGCCAATGCCTCGGGACAGACTGAAAAGGATGAGGTTACCTTCGCGTGGAATATTGAGGCAGAAGGTCGGGCGGAAGCGAATTGTTCCAGGTCTTATGTCGGTTTTTTCGACCCGGGAGAGGATGACGAATGCGTCCTTATTGCGCCCGTTTTGCTTGCTAAAAACTCGGGCGAAAGTGGTCTGAACAATGTGAACAATTTGGTTTTTCACCTGCACGCTGCAGGCATGTCCAGCCGAAGGGAAAATTTACAGTCACCGGCCGCCAAATCTGTCGTTCCTCGCCACCCTTTCGTAGAGACGGAAGGCATCGGAGCTCCGTTTATTTGGTTTTCAAAAACGGAAGATGTGTTTTTTCTCCTTGGCACGCCGGCTGGGGCGGATCCGTTGGGCCGGAAAACATTAGGTCGTGGTTCGTTGTTAGGTCCAGGCGTGCACTTTGAAAAGTTCGTGGCGGTCTTCGGGGAAAACACGTTTCCTCTACCGTGGTGTCCGGTCCGGGCGAAGAGATGGGCACCCGAGGCCGTCGAATTTGCGGACCCCACGCACGGCCGTGTGACGGCGTTTTTTTTCAGTTGCGCGGCACCAAGGACAGCCCACCGTATCGGCTGGGTCATGTCAAGGAAAAGAAACGCGGCCGGTAGCTTTGTGATTGGCGCCAATGCCACCCTGCCACTCGGCAGCCAGCCGGGGGGCGAAATTGATCCGAGTGTTTTCAGAGATGACGATGGGAAGCTTTACCTCACCTGGAAGTCCGACGATAACAACGTGGGAAGGAGGGTCACCCGTTTGTGGGGGCAGGAAATCCTGTTGGAGTGGGGGAAGGTGGCCTTGGTCGGTCGGCAACCACGGGTTCTCCTGGATTCGACCGGTTTGTGGTGGGTCACGAGTTGGGTCGCCGGCGGCACCCTGATTGAAGGACCTTCCGTCATTAAACGCGGACCCTATTATTATTTGTTCTTTGCGGCAGGACGGTTCAGAGATGAGAGCTATGCGGAGGGCGTTGCCAGAGCCAGAGCGTTTTTTGGACCCTACAGAGAGCTGCCGGTCCCCGTCTTGTCGACGCATTTGGTCGGGAAGACAGTTGTTCCTCTCGCAGAAGCTGAGGTCCCACAAACATTATCGCACCACGAACAAGAGCGTCATCGCGGGACGGCACCGAGCAGACTCGATGGCCAAAAATTGATCGGGCCTGGACACGCGAGCGTGATTGCATTCCCACCGAACACGAATGAGGACGACACTGATCCATTATTCACCAAAGACTACTACATCGCGTATCGTGCAATGCAGGGTGGGTATATCCACGAGGAGGAGAGAAAACGAGTGATCAATTATCGCCCCTACACGTTCGTGAATCGCTTGCTGTGGACGAAAGACGGATGGCCGTTTGTTGACTTCGGCAACGCGGAAAACGTCGGCGGCGATGTTCTCGCCGCTGCAAAAGCACTAGCGGCAACATCATTGCGAAAAAAAGATGGACACTGTCGTTCCAGAGTGCGGGATGGCGCGGAAGCGCGATTCAAGCTGTTGTTTTTGCTGTACAGCATTGTATTCCCTGTTGATGACGAGGGCATGTGTGTTATCTACAGAAGCGGTCGTGGAGGTCACATACCGGGGCTCCCCTGGAGAAGAAGACTGGGTCGTCATGGGAGTATGTCTGTCTCATGAACATATGATGAGGTGATAGCATCATCTGGTCTGGCTCTATTATCTTCAGCTCTTTGTGGCGGTCTTCCTTCCATGACCGAATATCTTGATCGCGTTCGTTGCAAAGAGATCTGTAGCGACTCCATCTATGTGTCAGTCATGTTTGACCTTGTTCACCATGTGCTACATAGTATGGTCCAATGCGTACATCGGAGGCTTTCTTCTGAAGCTCGACGAATTTACGAATGATCGACAATGTGTTGTGCAGATCTGCGCGTTTTGTCTCGTTTTCTGCGTGTCAATTCACGCTGAAATGAACTCCGACGTGCAGCCCATCCTTCTTCTGTATTCGATTTATTGAATATTTCCTGAATTCAATATGCTTTCACACGTTTCGCATTCGTTGACTCCCTGAATTTAGCATCATCTCCAATTGTCTTCGTGAGGTTTCTTGTGCGTGAAATGGCTCCGTGGCCTGTTCGTTTCAATCGAAGCGGACGGAATGATAATTTCGTGACAAATATCCTAATTACGTAGGGTAGCGGGTATATTATTGCTTCCCCAGTCCGAATCTAGAGATTGATTGTGGTCTAGACAAGATGGTGGTCTCGAGAATCTGTTTCTTCCTCTCGGTTTTTGTTCTGCATTTAATTATCATTTGGTCGGTATCTATATATAACTGGGACATACCATAGGAACTGAACGTAATATATATTTAATTCGCCAGAGGAATTTCATATCGCGCATTGTGAGACCGTATTTATTTGTATCTTCCTCGGTTATGGACGCGATCTTTTTTGGTATAAATTTCCTTCTGTAAACTTAATGTGTTTTTTTTGTTGTGTATCATAATTGTAAAAAAAAATTCCATTTAAGGCTCTCCACGGCGCTGTAGCGGGTACTAATGAGGCGGGCAAGAAGTTTCTTGAGGAGAAGGGCAAGGTTCTACAGAAGATTTTTTACATTAACTTGCGTCCCACATATGATATCTGTAGCAAGCATATGTATTATACGTCCAATACGAAGGGCACGAGTCTTACAAATGCCAAACGTGTAATATTTTGATTGTCACGGTTTGACGGGGGGACGAGGTTTAAGGAAAAAAAAATGCGATAAATAAAGGAAGCAGACGTGATCAAGCTGGACTCAGGCATGATGTACAAGGTGCTGAAAAAAGGTTTCCTCTTTTTTTTTATGAAGACGCTGTTGGCGCCTCCGTGTGTCGTTGCGATATTGGATTTCGTGATTAATGTGTGCGGGCGACATTTGTTTTCGTCTTCGTGCTCTGGTCTACGTTTGACAGTGAATATCGATTGAGAGCGACCATGACACGTATTGGTTGAGGTAAGGGAAAGAAGCATCCCAAAGTGGACACGCCGTGTAAGTGCCACTACGAGGGCAAGCTGATTGATGGTTAGTATTTTCTATTTCTTTTTTTCCGACGTGCGAATGTTTAGTTTGGTTTCTCCTCGTATTTAAAGGCAGATGAGACGGCTTGTGTATCTACTATGTTAGTTCGTTGAAATGGAGTCGTGGCTCCGTCTGTAGTATGTAAACAAATATCATATTCGCCGACACACGGCAGGGAAGCGATTAAATATTCCCACGAGGAACAAAGTTCGATAGCAGTTACGACCGGGGAGACCCCACAACGTTTGCTCCGAACCAAGTGATCAGAGGCTGGACCGAGGCCATGCAACTCATGGTCGAGGGGGATCAGTGGGAGATGTATCTTCATTTGTTATATTTTTCGTTATTATATAAGTTGCAGGCCTAGATCGCTCTTCAAATGTCCATGCTTCTTTCAGCAGCAGCATACCAGCTGCAGTTGCTCAGTTACGTGCACGTAATATTGTAAGCAGTAATTACCGTGCAAGTAAAGTCCACAAAAAAAAAACACGCTAGACCCAAACTAGGTACATCCCCTCCGAGCTTGGTTACGGGGATCACGGGTCTCCGCCGAAGATCCAAGTCATAACATCTTATCACATACATTTTGAATGCGTAGACAACGTTTCTTGTGATATGCGGTCCGACGCTGCTCGTATAGTTGAAAAATATAGCAAAAAAGCAAAGTTTCCCTTTTGTATACGATCAAGAGCAAAACGATACCCCAGGGCGGAGACGTCCTCGTCTTCAAGATGGAGATCATCGAAGTCATGGGAGAGGGCGTTCCGGCCGTGAAGTGTAACCCGTGGACCGGCGACGAGTGCTCTGATAAGGAGAAGAAGTACGCCGAAAAGTGGAAGGCCTCTTTCATTCCTTTTAAAAAAGAAAGTTTGAAATGTGTTAATAAATATGGACTTGTTGATTGGAGTGATGCTTCGCACGGTGACGAGCGCCATGCATAAACTTTGTATACACGAATATAGAAAACTACTATATAGAACTTTTGTACTTACTACATATAGAAAACACAAGGCGAATGGTGAGGAAAAGATCGCGGCGGAATTGAAGCGACTGTCGAAGATCGAGAAGAGCAGCAAGAGCATGGCCCCCGCGCAGAGCGCCTGGCTCAAGGACCGTTTGAACGTCATCAAGATGCTCGAAAAAGGCGAGGCTGCTGCTAAAGACGATTTGTAGACATTACATTTAGTATTTACATACGGCGCTCTCACTTGCAGATATAGCGGCATTAGCATTCATATAGGGAATTGGTTTCGGGTTCAAGCCCACGTTTGTTCCTCCTTGAAATCAAAAGGTTCTTTGAAATATGATATTCTGTGGCATTTGTTGCGTCATCTCCCATAGGTGGCATTCGATTGAAAATATTGGTTGATCGTTCGGATATTACGCGTGTCATGTCGCATTTCTCAGCTGATCTGATGTAGTAATGATACAAGGAAGAATTCGGAAAAGACATGTCATATCTGTTTCTTATGATTATAGGTGGGACCTCAAGTACGTAGAGCGACCAAGGCATGTCCTAAACTTTCAAAAAACTTTCACATGCGAGGAATACAGTTTTCACAGAGTAAGCATTAAGCAGTCTTGTAGCAGAGTTGGTAGAAAATAGAAGTCAATATAAATGTGTCAGGAGGCGCTTCTTTGAGCCTCATTGTGTTCGCACCGAGTTGGCAGGAAACATCTAGTAGGCTGGTTGTATTATTCGAGCTTCTCTGAAAAGAAACCTTGCTGCGCAAAAAGAGAAAACACAATCTTCCCGGAGGGGGCAGCACCCTTTCACATTGTCCTGAATTGCCGGCGCGTTCCGTGGAGAGCAAAATAGATTGATAAGAGCAGCGCATGGTCTTGGCATTATCACATTCGTTCTACAGGAGACAAGTTGGTCCCCGGTCTTTACCCGGAACCTTCAAGATACCATAACATGTAGGCCTACAGTATATTGCAATGTAGATTCGCCGGATTGAAAATTGGAATATCGATGTGGGGACCCGTAGTGGCGGACCCCCGCACTCATCCCCGGAATTTTGTTCGGTGTTTCTCCCACAGCATCTGCGTTTTTAACCTCGTCTTCGGCGCTAGAACTGAGGCGACGGAACTAGAACTGAACAAAACTGAACATATGATATGGCGGAGCATCCGGTTGTTCTCATCATTGCATCCGGTTGTTCTCATTCTTGCGGTTGTTCTCATCTCCACTGTGATGGAGATTTATATTGAAACACGCACTGTATCTTGACGCATAGTTTTGGGTTCCCATGTTGGACCAGAAAGCACTAAAACCACACGCGGCCAGCCCAGCTGCTGACCGTCGATAAGTCAAAAGGAGAGACGAGGAGCGGAGCCAAATTGCAACGTAGCATAATTAGTATCTACTTTAGGTGAGGGACAAAGCGGAGCAGACACTCTGCTCGGTTGACGGACAAAAACTGAACTCCAAAAGAGGACATGCCCAGCTCTGCCGACACGGCATCTGGTGGGGAGCGCGATAATCTACTCCCGACAGGCATTCAACGGCGAATACTGGCGCTGAGAGAGGCTCAAAAATGGGAGATGGGGGCCCGTTGCCAAGGTCGCGAGAGGGAAACATACAAAGTGGCGCAATCTGCAACGTGCGCAATGCCTGTTATCTTTAGCGCGAGGCGCGTGCCTTGCGCAGGAGGCCGCGAATTATGCAGCACGTTGGCCAGCGTGAATATTATGCGAAGCTTTGAATGTGCCTGCCATTTTCGAAGGTCAGTTGTAGACGTAGTTGTCGGGTAAGATTTTTTCTTTGTGTCACGAGCAAGGTGAGAGGTGCAGCTTTCAAAGAAATACGAACCTAAGATTTGAGAGAGCGGGATGACAGGGCGGGGGTCAGCCAGACCCTCCCCTGATGCGCCCAGCGGAATAAAGATCAAAGTGATCTGTTTCCTATACTTGCATTGCGACAGGCGCATGTCATCATTGACCATGGACATTTCTCGTGTTTGTTTCTTGATCTGCGGGGGATGCGTTGTTAGTTGTGTCTTATTAATGTTTTCACGGGTCTCCTCCTTCGAGGCTCGCTCCGTTTTCTCGGCAAAGATGCGTCTTGTGTTTGCGCCAAACGTCTCGTCTGTATTCAAATTATCCAGCGCAGGCACGCATGGAAATTCACGTTCCTTTCTCCAACTCCCAGTGTGCAGGGGTTCGGCGCCCCCCTTCGTCTTGCATTTTTCCGGTGAGGGTGGACGTTTCATGAACGCATTGTTGAGCGAACCGAAGGGTTTTTCTCTGGAAAAATTCCGTATTACAGCTAACATGAAGCTTCTCAACGGTTCGATTGTTGGTCAGTTCGCTCGTCAGAGAAAGCAGGCAGGACACAACATCTTCTTCGAACTGGAGCGGAAGCCTTATGAACGACCTCATTTATCTTGGAGGGATGTCTGTTTAATAGTTTTATTGCGCGATCCAGTTGACAAATTTGCCAGATTTTATTTTGAAGGACCTCAAAATCGATTGCGCCCGAGGAAGTTCACAGTGCTCCCCGACGGACATCTGTCGGTATTGGTCCAAGCCGGAGTCATTCCAAATGTGCACGTCTGGTTTTTTTGCGAATGCTGCGGCATGCGATCCCGGAGAAAAAAAGCAAATCCCAAACAAAAAATGTGGACGTCCTCAGCCTGTTGATGTGAATGCAACGGTCCAAGATGTCGAAGTCGCAAAAGAATTTTTGAGTAAAAATGTTGCAGTTTTGGCACCGATGGAAAAGAGCTATATGATGCCGTATCTCCTCGCTACTACAGTGTTTCGCAATCGGAATTATACGCGTGATTTCGTCGATGGGATTGCACAAAGATTTGCAGCATGCAGAATGGGCAAGTGTGTGGCGCCATTGAGTGCGGAAAAGGCGATTCTAAATGGAACCGATGCGAAAGCAAAAGCGCTGATCCGTGCGTGGCGTGCTGCGAACTGGGCGGATATTGAGCTCTACAATTTCGTGCGGAAGCTGGCTGCAGAGCGTTATCAGCGTTCACTCGAGACGCTCGTTTAGACTATGACGGGCAAACCCCGAAAGCGTGTTTTACTTCCAAACTGGGTCTGGCACACGACCAGAGAAGATATGCCAACGTACCCAGACGTCTCGTATTTTAAAAACCTTATGCGTGACAACTCAAAATAACCCGCAACTCTTAAATAACTCTAAATATTTTCAAAAATAAACCTTATGTGGCAGGAGCAGCGAACGTCGTTTGGGGCAACGTTCCGAAAAAGTACGAAGGAGGGGATCTGAGCCTCTCAGACGTCGATGAAGACACGGCTCCCGGCGATGGCAGATCCGTTGACAGAGTCGCTGAGGAGGGAGGCTCGTCAAAGGAGAAGGTCTACATAGGAGCTACGGTAAACGTAAAAAGCAAGGTGATCGGTCTGAGAGCCTCGCGTGTCTTGCAGTGGTCAAAAAATCATTGTGTCGACTTTACCATTTTGACAGAAGTAGACCATGACAAGGCGAATGGTCTCGAGCCCTATTTAGGGGAAAAGCCACTCGACACGGACTGCGGATCCGCAGTCACGACAGATATCCGGGAAGATCTCGTTCTGTTGTCAGCCCCTGGTGTGGCCATTTGTCTCCTAGACCCGGGATTGCGAAAAGAGGTCGAAAACGGCAAAGCCGTTGTTACTGGCAGTGCCAGGTTAGTTCGTGTGATTTTCCGCAATTTAATCATTGTCGCGTTTTACAGGCCGCACTCAGGATATTCTGCAACGGTGCGCCGCAGATTCGATGAATTTTTGTTGGGCAACCTGCGAACGCGATCAGTAAAGGGAAGCCGGACGCAGAGGTGGAAGACACTGATCAGTGCGGGGGACAGCAACAACTCACCATCCTCCCCCAACTGTGCAACATGTGGGGATTTCACTCCCAATCATGAGGAAACGGAGGGTGATCGCGAATACCGCGAAAGGCTGAAACAAGGACGTGTCTGCATCGCAAATTCACGCTTTAGAACGGAGATCACCGAAACCTTCCGCGGGTCAGGTCGTGCCATCGACCACGTTCTAACCTCTCAACGAGATGCTGGGTCCATTATTGGTCTGGATATAGTCGAGCCGGGCCCCCTCGTGAGTGCGCAGGGCTTTGACCACAACATGATTCTATTTCGAATGAAGTGCAGACGGTTC
>Ga0099797_101432_pt1 | contig 12611 bp, 7 predicted proteins | sample Uncmet_Sort48C_1_FD_89871 | JGI IMG/M metagenome (GOLD analysis project Ga0099797, IMG submission 89871) | Marine eukaryotic communities from CALCOFI LINE 67, Pacific Ocean - C012_Sort48C_1 | ecosystem: Environmental > Aquatic > Marine > Oceanic | place: Pacific Ocean: Monterey Bay | collected... | reverse complement strand
ACAATGCAACGCAAGTAACTACTATAGATGTTTTGGTACGCTCAAATTATCCTGCGGCAAATACTGTGGCAAACATATTAGAAGTTACTGGGATAACAATATATGTTTTAGGGTTTGTTATAATGTTAAAAACGTTATTTTTATTTCTTGGAAGTAAATGCAAGAGGAAAGCATCCAAGAAGAAAAAACAAGAAAATAATAGAGATTTAAATCCAATCAAGGACACTGTGTTGAAGTTAGACATTGAAATGACAACTGCTAATCCTATGAACAAAGGAGGTAAAGTCCGTTGGGAAGCAATTTAGTTGCACACAGTTTTGTTTTTGAGTTTAAAAAAGTTTTAAAAAAAATGTGATCAAAAGAAAACAGGGGGAAATGGACCTGTTGGAGATTGGGAACACGGGATGTTTGATCAACTATCATCACAATTCTTTCTAAATTCATTCGTTTGTTTTCCTTGCGTTGTTGCACAAACCGCTGGAAACATAAATAAATATGTGTGCACAAAAACATTTTAAATCGTTTTTAAGACTTTTAATTGTGTTGTATGCATGCATATATTGTTGTGCTATTTATTACTTTTAATTGTCTCGAGTACCTTGTTACATCAGAAAGTTGTTCTTTATGATCAAATGATTACAAGTTATCAATTGTATATTGTTTACTTTTTGTTCAATAATATTAAGGTAAAATTACCATAAGATTATAAAGATTATTATTATCCTCCCACTATATCTGTGGTTATCCACCAAAAAAAAGATACTCTACAATATAAATATATATTTAAACAAAAAAAAAAAAAATGGATTGGATTGGGATATCTATTTTCATTTTTTTGTCAATCGAAATCGTATTATATAATATCAAAGGAAAAGCAGAGAAAAAATAAAAAAGATAAATTACGTTTACGACGAAAAAAATAAATATATACATAATATTGATATAATATATAATATATAATATATATATTTTTATCAAAAAATGACATCAACGAAAACACCAATTGCAGTTACTGGTGGTTCTGGATATTTAGGATCCCATTGTGTACAGCAATTATTGGAAAAAGGATATACTGTCCATGCAACAACACGTAAATTGGAAAAGGCAGAGCATTTAAAAAAGTTAAAACATGCTGATACAAAGTTAAAAATATTTGTTGCTGATTTACTTACACCAGGTTCTTTTGATGAGGCATTTAATGGTTGTGAATCTGTGCTTCATACTGCCTCGCCATTTTTTGTTGGTGGTGATAATTATCAAAAAGACATATTGTTAAAGCCAGCATTGGATGGGACAAGAAATGTCTTAGAAGCATGTCGAAAGGCAAATGTAAAACGTGTCGCATTGACTGCTAGTACAGCATGTGTTTACGTTTGGTATGGAAAATATGACGAAACGCATGTTATGACAGAAGCCGATTGGTCAGATGAAGAAGCTGTTGTAAAGGATGAAAATTGGTATACTCATAGTAAAATTGAGGCGGAAAAATTCGCATGGGAATTCAGCAAACGAGATGATTGTACGTTCAAATTAAGCGTAATGAATCCATGTTTAATTATTGGTCCAATGCTACAACCTGTTTTAAATACGAGTTGCAAAGTTATTTGTAACTTTGTTGGAATGAATGAAATAGCAAATGAATGTAAAGCTTTTGTTGATGTTCGAGATGTTGCAGAAGCACATGTGAATCAAATTGAAAAAGATTTAAATGATGAAAGTTGGGGCAAACGTTATTGTTTAGTTGGTGGATCTCCACATTTCAAAGAAGTTGCTGGATGGGTGAAAACATATTTATCTGAAAATGATATGGGAGCAGCGGCAGAAAAAGTACCAACAACTGTATCAAGCAAATTAAATCCTCCTAAACTTGGTGCACCACCACCACATCCATTAAAATATGATGTATCACGATCGGAAACATTATTAGGTATTAAATATAAACCAGTGGAAGAGTCTATACGTAGCAATGTAGCATCATTAATTGAATTAGGATTTTTAAAAAAGTAATAAAAATAAAGAAAGGAAACGCGTCAAAGAAAAAAAGAGGAGGGGAGAAGAGATATGTATATTTTAAAACAAAAGAAAAAATGTTGGAGTGGGTTCCAAAGAGTGAAAATATGGAAGAAAAAAGGTACAATATATTGTTTTTGAAACTTTTTATAATATTTTTATGATTACATTATTAAATTTTATTTTAAAACACTTTTCTGATATACTTGCCACTTTATATACGTAGTTTTTTCACCGGCCTCTAATAAATTCTCATTGAAAAAATAAATATAAATACATATATACATATATGGTTACAAACACATGAACATATGAACATTACAATTTATAAATCCAGATACATTTCGATCCTCATCAAGCATCTCATATATTATTTAATAGAGAATTTAAAAAATATATATTTATATTTTTTTGTAAAAATATATATAAATATACATATACGGCGGACATATAATATATATAATATATTATGGGGAAAAAACGTAATAATAATAATAATAAAAAAGTCAATCCATATGAGAAATATGCTCACAAAAATTATGGTGGGATGTTACCAAATGTATATGGTAAAGAATTTACACCAGAATTCACATTAACAAAAGAGAGATTGCCAAATCGTATACAACGATCGGTTTTAGATTTTCTATGTTGTCGGCCAGATTTTGATGCACCATCACCAATAACAAAAAATATATATTTAGGAGATGAAGACGACGCAAGTAATATAAGTAAATTGCAAAAATTGGGTATTAATTATATTGTAAATGCTACGTTAAAAGAACCGAAATATCCAGATATTTTTCAATATTGCAATGTTGCGATACATGATGATCCATCTGAAAATCTTGGAAAACATTTTGAGAAAGTATGTAATTGGATACGACGTATTTTATTGCAAAATATTCAAGAAAATAAAATATTAATACATTGTAAAGCTGGTGTTTCAAGAAGTGTATCGCTTTGCGCAGCATATTTGATGTTAGTCGAAGGCATACAATTACATGCAGCAGTTGAATGGATACAAAATCAAAGACCAATTATTGCACCAAATGAAGGCTTTAAAACTCAACTTGCTAAATTTGAAGTTAAAATTTTCCTATCGTCAAGCATAGTCCGTTCCAGTAAAAAACGATGGTCTAATTATGAATTAAATAAATTAAAACAAAAATGGAAATCAATAGAGATGCCCGCTGGATCACCATCTGTTTCAAAAGCATGTTGTGTTATCATGTAAAAGTCTTATATTTATTTTTATGTGTGGATGTGATGTGTTTGGTGCGATATATGGTGTGTACAAATTACATAAAAAACTTTACAAATTTAGATTTAATAGAGAACATTAGAAAAAAAATATATTATATTACACATCTCTCGACATTCTATTTCAAAATAGGCATGCTGGCACTAATTTTTGTTCCTTTTTCTACCATATTTTCCGGCCAATTTGTCGTTACACTCTTAATTTGAGTAAAAAAATCAACGCCTTGCTTTCCATAGAAATGGCTAGATCCACGGAAACTACCACGAGATCCCGTCCACGAGAACATTGGCAATGGTACTGGAATTGGTACATTGATTCCAACTTGACCACAATCAATTTCATGTTGGTATTTTCTAGCTGCAGCGCCACTACCAGTAAATAATGCACATCCATTTCCATATGGATTTGAATTCGTAATTTCAATTGCTTCATCTAACGTATCTACTTCGATACATAATAAAACAGGTCCAAATATTTCCTCGCGATAACATTCAAATTCATTTAATTTATCTTTTGGTAATTTTAGTAATGTCGGACCAACATAGTTTCCACCTTCATCGTTTTCCACAATAATATTTCTTCCATCTAAAATAACTTCACCACCTTTCTCCTCACCTTCATGAATCAAACGATGTATTCGTTCATAACTATCTTTACTAATAACAGGTCCAAGGTCCGAATCAGGATCCATTCCATTCCCTACTTTCAATTGCGCTGTTTTTTCTTTTAAATCATCCATCCATGTATTTGCTTCGCCAACAAATAAACATGTTGAAAGTGCCATACAACGTTGACCAGCAGCACCAAATGCAGCACCAATAAGAGCATTTAAACAACCTTCTTTATCTGCATCTGGTAATACGCTAGCATGATTTTTTGCACCCATATTGGCTTGAACACGTTTGCCTTGCTTCGTTCCTCTCTCATGGATATATTCCCCTGCTTGATTCGAACCAACAAATGAAATGGCTCTGATATCCTCATTATCACATATAAAGTTTACAGTATCTACACTGCCATGAACGACATTTAATACACCATCTGGTAATCCAGCTTCTTGAAATAATTCAGCCATAATAGAAAATGCAGTAGGTGTTTTCTCTGAAGGTTTCATTACATATGTATTTCCCGTAACCAATGCAACTGGTAATGACCATAAAGGTATCATTGCTGGAAAATTAAATGGGCATATTCCAGCGACAACACCTAATGGTTGCCTATATGTAGAAGTATCGACGGCTTGGCCACTCGCTAAATTTTCAAGTGTCTCACCCATCATATATGGTGTAAGTGAACAACTTGATTCAACAACTTCAAGGCCACGAAAAATATCTCCCTTTGCATCGACAAGTGTTTTTCCATTTTCCTTTACAATTGATTCTGCAATACGATCTGTATTTTCATGAAGTAAATTTAAAAATTTAAACATAATTCGTTGTCTTTGAGTAACAGGTGTTTCTCTCCATCCTGGAAAAGCATTTTTAGCAGATTGTACAGCAGCTAATAATTCACTTTGTGTTGCTTGCGGTACTTGTAAAACTTTTTTATTTGTTGCAGGATTAATTACGTCAATGTATTCCTTCGTTTCCGATTCAACAAATTTTCCATTAATTAATAATGGTGCTTTTGGTATGACACTTGAACTATAATAATATTTTTGAAAAATAGATGTTACTTTCTTGATATTGGTTCGATTATTATATTTTAGAAATCTATTTAACATATTGTCTGATTTAATATTTTTTTTTATTTTAAATGTAAAAATATAATTATATATGATTTATATAAAAAATATAATACGAAAGTGTTTTTAACTTTTATATGTGTATATATATATATTATACATTATATTATATTATATAGATGTACTGTGGTTCCAAAATAAGTAGGCAGCGTCCGAGTAGTATCTCGGTAGCTTTGAGGGTTTCGCTATGTAGGGGGTCAACATGAATTTACCTAGCGTCGCATCCTGAAGCAAAACGAAGTTAAATTTGTTGGATTCAAATTGTGTGTTCGGGGGATTTGTCCGGTGGTACTTTCGATGTGTGTCGGTCACATGTGAAACACAGGTCATGGTAGGTTGTGTCATTGTATTCATGGTTGCGTCAAGTACTTGTATTCCTCAAACATTGAGTAATCTTACAGAATTCAAAATGAGCTTCCAAATTGGGTGCAACATTGATGTGAAAATATGCCTGGAACAGTATGCAACAATGATCAACACTTCCATATTAACCGGACTACTCGGTCTAGTGTTTTCGTTGTATTTAACAGCAAGTATGTGAGAAAATACGGTGGGGGGAAACAATTCGATAATCAGGTTGAGGTGGGCTCGAAATAAAGGACAATTACATAGGGGAAAACGAATATATATATATATATATATATATATATATATATATATATTTCTTTTTTTATTTTTGTTGCTAAGTGTGGTATTATTCAGCACCGGATGAACCTTGCAGTGTCCGAAACATGAAGTGTTATATCCGAAAAGTCTCCTAGGCGATCTACGATGGGATATATTTGCGCGAAACAAGTTTCCAAACCGAAATTGCTTAGTTCCCATCGGTGTCTTTCTCACTTCCCCAGATGTTTACGTATAAGTGATTAGTAATCGGACTTTGTCCTTAGTAAAGACTTGACATGGAGAAGCACAAACGATGGCACCAGTGGTGGCCGCAGTGGGTGGCGGGGGAGAGCAGGACAGTACAAACAAACAAGTTTTTAGCTTGGACGGGGCCAGTGTCTTGGGGCAGCTCCTCAACGAGTAAGACAAACGGAGCATACAAACATCCCCATCCCTTATTATTGGATGCAGGGTGTCATCGCAAACTGGACATGTCCAGTTCCAGTACTGATTGCGATCACAACTCGTATGCGGAACCATGTCCATTGGATTCGTGTCGAAAATGCGTGCACGATTCCAGGCCTAAAAATGTGATTTGATTGGACGAGGCACCGTTTCATGTTATTTATGTAATTATGCTTCGGGACCACTTGCTTAGAGCTCAGGGTGTTGTCAGGAATTACGCCGAGAAATTCGGTCATGATCGGATGCGTACCCAGGGTTACCATAGAGCTTTCTTGAATATGATCAGGACCAGCATCCGCATCGGATGTAAGGCATCATCTAAGTGGTGGACAATATGTCATCTGGGGGGATATACGAACGGTTAGGGACGTTAGGTAACAGTGGCTGTTATGGGAGCAGCAGGGACAACACAAACAAAAATGTTACACGCACAAGATCATGAGTTCATGCAATCTTCGGGATATGATGCATTTCTGATTGTATGTCTGGTGGCATTGGCGGCGTCTCTCTGGTCACCTTGCGCATCGTACTGCTGAGGTTTCCGAATTTTCTTTGGATCGAGATTCTCGCAAAGACACCTGAGGTGGCCGCTGCATCCCTCACACAGCGTGCTGCTATGATTGTGCTTGAAATAATTAGTCGCATGTAAGGGTTTACGTCCATCGGGTGGGTTTGGAGCACTTGAGTTCCGCTGGATCGTTTTGATTGCCGAGTAGCTTCCTAGGGGAGTTGCCAAGCCCAGGGTAGGTTCCCTAACCCAGGCTATCTTTTGTCACACCAAAGCCGGTGTAGTAACTCCCCAAGCCTAGAGTGGCTTGTCGGTGGGTAGCTTTCCAGCGCAGCTTCCCAATAGCTATCTTGGGCCCGAGCCAGTGTGCGAGCAGCTTTCCAGAGTACATTCTCAAGCCCAGATTACTTGCTATCTTGCAACAGAGTTGTTGCCCGTGTAGCTTCCCGGAGAAGCTGCCTCAGCCCAGAGTAGTAAGTCCAGAGTAGCTTCCCGGTGCCCGCCGTGCAGCTTTCAGCAAAGCTTACTTGCAGAAGACTGTGCGACAGTTGTGCGAGCTTCCCAAATTAGGTGGTGCTTCGCCACCGCAGTGGTGTTCAAAATCAAATGGTTGCTCGAGTCTGGTCCAAGGCAGCAGTGGCACAAGAAATTGCTGCCTCCAATCTGCAAAATTATGCGCGATCCTTAACACCGAAGAACTCGGCAACGTGTAATTTTATAAATTTCCTTACACTTTCCCGATTAGTCCCTTTAAGGGCCCCTGTAGGCCTTGGGGCTGTCCGCATCAACCCCTCGGAGGTTTGATTGAACTTCTCAGAGGTTCAAGTTTTGGAGTTGGCTATTCCAGGCCCCCCCGCGACCCAGGTTGTCCCAATTCAGCGACAAAAGGATTTGAATTGGGAGCAAATTAGCTAGCTCTGTGCTGGGGACTCCATATATATATATATATATATATACACCACCGGGCTTGGGCTTAGAAAAAATAAGAAAATGGCTGGGGTATACCATTTCCTTGTGTAAATATGGAGCCAACGCACACAAGGCGCGCTTGCGGCGTGCCCCACGGAAATACATCACTTGTAATAGAATATAATGTGCAAGAAACTATACCATATGTGCTTATATCACATCATAGACCGTACCATAATATCACTTGTAACACAAATATTTGTAAGAAACTATAGCACCATGATTATCCGTCGGCCGTTAAATACAGCATTGTTTTTGGGCAAGTGGTCATTCATAATGCAATGTGATAGGTGGGCACAAAAAGGCTACTCCATGCATACCAATATTGTGTTTCCTTTGTCTTTGAGCAAGGCTTAAATGCTGGGTCACCATGAGATTGCTTTACAGTTACGTTGCCGGTGCCTGCACCCGCAAACAGAAAGTGTTGGAGCCAGTTGTTATTCGAATGGATTAGTTCTCAGCAGCCAATGGACTTGATGCCTTTTGTTAAATTCTTTGCTTTTCAAGTTTGCAAAGGACCGTCATGCTACCAATTTGTGAAATGTGCAAAAACAAAAGCGTGCATATAGCTATCGCGATATCATGGTCATTTTACTGAGTGCATTTGCCAGCAACACTTGTAATCGTGTATCTCTGCATTTATCGCAAGCAAGTATTCGCATATATCAACCACTGTCCAACATTGAACGGAATGGGCAGGCCTTTTTGCAATGAGGGGCTTCGTGTTTAGGGGTTTGGCAAAGTGTTTATGGTTTGCTTGGGCCACGTGGAAGAGTTTCGATGGAGTTGGCGCGGCGTCTCGGCACCATCACGGGACCCTATTTGATTGAGAAGCTTGATTGGTGGTCGGGTGTTTTGGGGAGCCTTAGTGAAACCTCCCTGAGTGAGTTGCATTTGTTGGTGACGGTGTTGCGGCCCACATTTTTAAAGCTGTTTGGTTCTGCAAGAATCCCAACTCCTCGGATTTAAAGGTAGCATAATTTCAATATTCTCCATATTTTAGCAATCGCTTGTAAGTTGTGTGTCAAAGGGTGTTATTTGGAAAAAAGGTGGGTCATTGTACAATAGGGCAGCAAGGTCTGATTTTGTGCATCCGTGTCGACAGTAGGCACGATCACATACTTAGTCAGTTTGGCATTTTCGTGTTTTGATTTAGCAGATCCTCAAAGTTATATTCAACTCACTATTGCCAGCATATGGTTGGCTTTGGATGTCAGTGGTACGGAACAAGACCCCATTCGTCAAGCAACACATATGTGAAACCATATATGTGGAATGTATATGAGAGTCATACAGATGAGAAGTAAAGTACACCAATATGCTAAATTCGCCGCAACCCATATATTCAATCAACATGTGTTTAAGCTTTGTTTGGAGCGGTGGGGCGGGGGTTGGCCCAAACATGTGAAACGCATTTGAAATAAATGTGACTTGGCAGATAACACATATTTGTGGTACACATTTCAGATTATGTTACCGAATACACAATCATGGCTACCAGACCACAATCACATTACAATGCCCTGAAAAGCCAAAGTTCTGTCGAAACGGGAACAACTGTACAAAAAGGCAGAGCTGCATGCCCGGAACAAAAACGCGAAAACGGCAGATACGAAGTGGCATCACACACCGGCAACTCATCCATCTACCGACCAAGCTGAGACTCGAATTGGGACGAAGGTAATGTTCCAGCGCACATGCACCCCATATCGCACCACCTGGAAACAAATAAACAAGAGCTACCATGCACAGAGCAACAGGCAGAACTGGCCAAGCACTCCGCTGCAAATCAAAAGGACGACGAGGCGCTGGAACTGCAGACAATGCATATTGCAATTAAAATCATCGCGTCAGAAAAATCCCCATTGGTTAAGTAGCTCCAAGTGTCCGGCCATTACGTGACCCCGGCCCCAGCAAGGCAAGAAATTGGTAACAAGTGTGTCGCAGAGCGCCCTTGTGCCACCACACCTGTTGAGAGTGGCCAATCCCCCCCACCATATCCGACGTCCCCAAGGACATAGCATGAGAAATACACATTAGAACCTAGTGCTAGAGCCCCGCCGCCACCTGCAACCCTCCCACATCCCTAAAAGGGTCGCCTGCAACGACTCCTCTTCCTGTTTTTCCAACTAAGCGCCTATGGAAGGCTTTACAGTTGCCCCTCAACGTGTCCACCCCGATGCGCTGCCAGAACCGCGCTGCGACTATCGTCTCACACGTGTCAGTGTTACTTGCAACTGCTTTGTTCAAGTTCTTTAAAACCCTATCAGCCTCGACCGTAACTCCCCCAAGTGATTTGAAAATCATAGGTTGAAACACAACCGCAGCCGCCCGGCATCTAGTTTCCATATCAGCACGTGCACATTTGGTGCGCACATATCCCTCTGCCGCCCCCAGCGTTTCCCTCGCAGCCACACCTAGCTGGCATGCAGCTTGAGGGCAAACAATGCCAATGTCCAAAGCAACACGACTAGTACCGCCAACAGTAGAGCCTACGACAACATCTTGTGCTCGACACAGCAAAACATCGGCAGGCCGCTCCCTAGTATCAGGACCCACAGCTAGCCCCAAGAGCCGGTCAACCCCACTCGCCTCCAGCTGAGGTACAGCATGAGCCCGCTTAGAATACATATACACATCATTCCGAACGGTATTGTGCATAACAGTTTTATCCCCACCAGCCATACAAATTTCACAATGCGCTCCCCATTTTTCCATAGCTCCCAAGCAAAAAGGACAAGGACATTCATCACAAAGCTCTACTCCCAATCTCCGACACACCCCATATTGCACCTCACTGCTGGTGAGTTGCAAGTCTAATGCTTGGTTCGGCGCCGTGTCAAGCCACGATCCTGAGTGCGGCGCGGACGTTGCAAGAAGGCGCGCCTTATTCCACACATTAGCCCTTGCCAGCATGGCCTCCCTGCGCTCCTTATTAATTAAGCCCATAAGGTCTGACTGCTTGCAGCGACCCTCAGGCTTAACCCCGAGAGCAAAATGGGACGACTCCCGAACTTTCCCGTTAATACGCCGTACTGCCCCCCCCCAGCCACTCGCCTATCACCTCGCCTTCCCCCTGGCTCCTAGGGGCACCATCATCCCAAACGTGCCCTGCATCCAACGCGACGCAATCGTCAAAACCCCCGACACGGGAAGCCATGTATGGAGCGTCAGCGATGTCTGCTGCCCTACAGAGCCCAAGCCCTGACTCTTTAACAGGGTATGATGCCTGCTCCCACTGCTCATCACTAAAAACCACCCCCATTACAATGCCTGGCACATAACAATGCAAGTTGTTACATGGAATCTTATGGCACTGTGTTGGCTCAGGAATTGTTTCTCTCGAAAGTATTCAACACATATTCGACATCGATCCGACACGGTTTCGACAAATATTCGACCGTAAACAAGTCTACCGTAATAAATAAATAAATAAAAATATATATATATATATATATATATATATACATGCGTCAAAGTTTCGGCAAATATTCCACACACTCCATGAATATTCGATAAATATTCGACAAGTGTTGAACAAAGTTTTTCACATATGATGTGACATATTCGGCCAATTCTTTACATATCCAACGAATTTCAACACATATTCGAAAACAATTGAGATACTACACAAATAGTCGACAAATGTTCGATGCAGATGCCACATATTCGACAAAGATCCTACACATACTTGACAAAGAAGGCCCCTGTGAAATTCCATATAACATGGTGGGCTTCACATTGAGCTGGGTCGGTCCCAGTGTTTGGGGTGCCTTGTTGCGAGGTCTACCAGAAGTTTAGTGGATGGGTGGAGAGCAAATTGCGCATCTTGTCAAAGCAGCTAGAGGCAGCGAAACAGCAGCACCTTCTTGCATATACAAGCATGGGTGTGCTTTCAAAGGTATCGTTTTTTTTGTTAATTCCGGAGCCCCGAACCCCAGACCCCGGACCCCAAACCCATTTTGTGATGAATTTGATAGGCTTCTAGGCAATATGGCTGTATTCATGGCACTCGTGACGAAGTTACGTGCATGAATCAAGTCTTAATATTGTTGGACCATGGTCCAACAATATTTATTTGGTTTACCAACAATCAATTTTTGGTAATTATTGGTTTCGGGCCGAATTATTGGTAATTAATTGTTGGTTTAATGGTATATGTGGTTTTGGAATTAATAATGGAAACGTAGCAAATGGCTGTTCTATGGGCTTTGCGGCCAGTTTGTATTCAATTTATCAAAAGTATCATCCCAGCATTTCACTCTGCTTCCAGACCCTTAAAACATAAATGTTGTTAAGCCTCGAAAGCTCAACCATGCAAGTGAGATAGCTCTTGCAGTGTAATCAATAAAGCATGTTTCGGGAAGGCATTTGCCAGATGATTTCCAATACAAAACAACACAGAAATCACTAAGTGACAAATAACTCGTGTTATGTACTGTGTAAGATTGACCGATATCGCGTCCGCTAACAAGTACATACTTGTCATGTGTTGTCGGTCCAGTTCGCATGTGTAGAAAATCAGTATTGGGGAGGATTTGCTGGTCGCGAGATCGGCAAATTTTAAATATCATGTTAATGTACGGTTTGTCTATTTGTATTTGTCTACACCTTTTCATCATGTATTTAAATTAGGTGTGCAAAACGATGGCCTTGCATACATTTTGCATTTGATCTATCACGGTCGTTTTTTTAGTCTATTTCTTATTTGGTTTAATTCCGGCTCCCGAATCACATACCCCAGACCCCAAACCCATTTGCTGATGTGTTTAATGGGTTTCTTGGCACTTTGGTGGTATCCACGGCAATCGTCCCACAATTATGTGCATGAAGCAGTTGTAACAGCGAGAATTCTCGATTACGGAAATAGTTTGTGCCCAATTTCGTCAAAAGTGTCATTCCATCATTGACCTTTGCTTCCAGATAAAAAAACGGAAAAGCAAAATCAAGCCTCCACGAATAGAAATGTAGGTAAATAAATATATATGTATATATATATATAGAGAGAGAGTTGTTTTCTATATGTGGCAATCTTGCGGGTCCGGGAA
>Ga0099797_101431_pt1 | contig 12612 bp, 12 predicted proteins | sample Uncmet_Sort48C_1_FD_89871 | JGI IMG/M metagenome (GOLD analysis project Ga0099797, IMG submission 89871) | Marine eukaryotic communities from CALCOFI LINE 67, Pacific Ocean - C012_Sort48C_1 | ecosystem: Environmental > Aquatic > Marine > Oceanic | place: Pacific Ocean: Monterey Bay | collected... | reverse complement strand
AGTACAAGCCGACGGGAGCCGATCATGAGGAGAGTTCCGCCACAACGTCTGTAGATAAATGCGCGTATCTATGACATGTTTCTGACATTTTATCTAGTTACACTTTTGTAGCGAAATGGTTTCGATCTGCATGGGTAGGGGGGAAATATGTCGCAAAAACGGCCTTCCTTGTTGTTATATCTGTTGTTACATTATTGCCTCACCAGTTGCGCAGGGAAATAGTCTATTCCTTTGTCAGCCGAGTGTGGAAGGAATAGCACATTTCTCAACCAGTGTTTACATTGAATCCTATTGGAGCATCTGGCATCATCTATTATATATGTTGTCTTATGCAACTATTCGATTTCACCATTTCCTTGGTGTTCGATGCATTTTTTACCAATAGTTGCATCCTGACAAGCCTGGCGTTGTTAAAAAATAACTGGGGCAAAACGCATCAGTTTGGTCGACTTGACTATGAGTCCATGGCGAGGCATCGGGACCCATTTGCTATTGCCTTTTTTGCGAAATTGGCAAAGAGTCTCACACTCCTAGCTGTTTTTTCGGCGCAAGTTTTACGTTTTTTAAGGTTTTGTGTCTTTTTTCGTGTTTTCCGGTCCCGGAGCCTTCCAAAGAGGTCGGGGACGTGTTTAAATGCATCGGGGGTGTTTTTTGCATCGAATTTGCATATGGAAATGGGTAAAATCATAGGAAATCAATAAGATCCGAACATTTTGGGATTTTACAATCTTGGGAGTTCTTTTGCCAGCCCTTCGGGGAAAATACTTTTTCGAAAAACGCACCCAAAACGAACAATGGAAAGCTTAACAAATATCAAGTTTTTTAAGCAGCCAAATTACAGCTAGGCACTTGGTGCGGAGTTGGTACGAAATCGTCACGAACAGAAACGATCAAAATGGCGATGAAGGATCCCGTTACATTTTTTAACAGTGTTCAAACATACGTGGGTGTGTTTTCACCACATGTTTCAATTTGTTTTTAATTTCCGGACCCCTAAACCCCAGACCCCAGACCCAAAACCCGTTTGATGAAGCGCTTTAACCGTTTCTGAACAGTTGGGTGATGTTTATGGCATTAGTTGCGAAATTGCGTGCATACAACAGGTTTTAATTGTGAGAATGATCGATTCTGAAGTCAATTCGATCCCGTTTGCATCAAACGTACCATTTCAGCATTTCATTCCACCTCCAGACCTTTAAAACATTATATTTGTCTAAGCCTGGAAAGCTCACCCACACATATTATTTCCTTACTATTGTGTACATTGGCAAAACTAGTGGTGAGATGGAAACGACCATCACCCACCCGGGGGATGGGCCCGAGCCCAGAGATAAGTTTCGCATACAATCTATGTGGCTTTACATAGGCAATGCATTGTTGCGGATAAGAGGCCCAGCAGAATTCGGGCATACTTTAGAATTTTTTTTGGAAGGGGTGTCCCAAAATCGTCTTTTGCCCGATTCGGCTCCGAATCGGTGTTCCGGACACATAAATACCACCAAAAAACAAAGAATTTCGAGACGAATCCAATGGGACAAGTCCCAGGGTCTGAAACCCAGACTTCCCGAAAAAAAAGTTTGAACCTTTTTAATTGGTATTCGAATTCTGGGGGGGAGGCCAGATTCTCAAAATAATAAGATAAGGTTGGCATATTTGGGCCTCCAAGGCCTCCAAATGACACGCCAATGCCATGCCCATATACATGCTGCTAGAGCAATCGTCTATCAAACAACTGGTACAGAAGTAAACGATTTGTTTCTTGCTTGCACAACTTTTGTTCGGCCGGATTCCAAAATATGGATTGGGGCACGAAACTAACCGTCAAAAATACTACGGACGCAAAACCACCGTCAAGTTCGGCGTCTCGGCGATCCGAATCCAATGGACGACGTCCCGGACCATGATTCGGCCAAAATCCCGGAAACAAAAAGTTAAAGCTTTATTTTGCTTACCCGAGCAATCTCGGGTTACATAGGCAATGCATTGTTGTGGATAAGAGGCCACATTCCCAACATAATCACAAAAGGTTGGCATATTTGGGCCCCCAAGGCCTCCAAATGACACGCCAATGCCATGCCCATATACATGCTGCTAGAGCAATAGTCTATCAAACAACTGGTAAAGAAATACACGATTCCTTTTACGATTGGCTGGAAAAGGAATAGATTATTTGTCTACTCACCTGGTGGGGCAATGGAGTCAAGAAATGCCCCAACAACAAAGGTATATCATGAGTTAAGTATCACGATGATTTCAGCACTTCAGTGCCCCCCACCCCCGCCAAAACGATGTCATCTCTATGATGTTGCATGGTTGTGACTAAAGGGCCCGCATTCACCCCAAAATGAAGGTAAGGTTTTCATGTTTTGGTTCCAAGGCTCAACAATGACATGGCAACGCCATTGCAATGGACAGAACAGGGGGCCGCGGCTGTCGGCCGTGGCCCCCTGTGGTGTCGTTCCAATTCTAACAGAGTGTTGACGGTATTAATTAGGCCGCGCCTGGGCTATGTTGCAGCCTCACAAGAGCATCAAGAGGCCTATAACACAAACATTTTCCACCAAAAGGGTTCAGAAAATGATCTCGGGCTGATTTTAGTGTACACCAATAGCACGGCGTTTTTTTTTTTCGTTTCGGTTGGAACTCTGGACGTGCGAAGATTTGGTGATCGCACGAATCCATCTGTTTCGATTGATCCAAAACGAGTTGTCCCAGGAAAAGTTTGAATGATGGCCAACTTTTGAGAGCAACATGGGTTACTACAAGTAGTTTCTGATGTATTCCCATCTCAAAATGGTTACCAGATCCGATTCCGGATGTAATTGATTTGCATTCAGATATTCCTTGTAATATTCCTACATATCTCCCGGAGGGTGTGGCCTAAATTATACCGGCTACCGTATGGGCATCGTTTGGGCATACCATTGTTTGAACTTAGAGTTCCAATATTTAAAGTTTAACCTGATGTTGTTGGGAATGGGGCCCTTTGGGCACGACCACCGCAAGATAATAGAGATGACATTGTTTCGACCGGGGTGGGGGATACTGCTGTAGTATTTAAATAATCCAGATATTTAACACCTACTATATCTTCGTTGTTGGGGCACTGCTTGGTTCTATTGCCCTACCACTTAAGTAGACAAATAGTCTTCTCTTGTTTCAGTTAAGCGCGAGAGAAATAGTATATTTCTTCACCCTTTGCTTAATATACGATTGCTCTAGTAGCTTGTATGTTGGCAAAATTGCATAGGTCAAATAGGAACCGTCAATCCACCCACCCGAGGCTTGTCGGCAAGAGTGTTGATTGTATCATTTTTTGTTCGATGCGGTTTTACATGGCCAGCTTCATAGAGATGACATCGTTTTGGTTTTGCGGGGTGTGGACCCAAATCATCTAGATAAATGTGTTGATTACATTTCCATGAATCTTGGGTCTTGATGGCCATGTGCTCTAAATTCACAGAATTGGGCATATATGTGGTGATTAGTACTGATCATGAGTCAAGCTTGATGACGTGTAATTCATTTGAAGATGACTATTGCATGTGCACATTGTTTCAAGATTTTTGTATTAATTGCTTTGGATTGTCATGACTTGGTCATTCAAATCAACGTGTTTTGGTAACTATTAAATATGTTGCTATCATGTGTTGATGGTTGTTGATGTATCGTGAATGATTGTCTATGAAATACCTACGGACTTGGGACCCATGGTATTGAGCATCCAAGGTTGGTTTATTGAACATGTGGGGAGGGCTACAGGTGATAAGTTACATGCCCTCCCAAACAGTTAGGGCCAAAAACTAACTGTGCGCCTTCAAGAGTTTGATTTTCACAAAAAATGATATATTTTTGGGGGTGGGGCGTTTTTTTTTTCCGGAAATGTATTTTCCCGAAGCGTGCTCAAAAGAACTCCCAAAAACGGGTTTGCCTGGCGGGCAAAATCTTAGTTAGCCTCCCCCAACCTTTTGCCCTATATAAAACACCCCCCCCCAATGCCCATATAAGGCAAAATCCGAAAAAATACTAATAATTAATACAAACAAATATTTCCATATATATATATATATTTTTTCCTGTCCGTTTTTCAAATATTTGGGCCTCCAAAGCCAAACAAGAGCACGCCAACACCAGGCCAATATATTATTATTTGAACGACTCCCCAAGGACACTGCCGCCGAAGGCGGCAGCCCCTTGTTCTGTCCATTCCATTCCAAGTTATGGTATATCCGTGTTTGGCCTTCGAGCCCAAATATGTGGAGAACCACGTACAGGGAAGCTGGAAATCATGGATTTTGGGTCCCGATAAGCCAAATGCTGAAAAACATGAGTGGGCAAAAGGCGATAAAACTACCCCGGATTTGGGGGCCTGGGCTCGGGCCTGGGGCATTTGGCCTCCGTTAGTTTTATTGCCCTTTGCCCACTCATGTTTTTCTCGTTGTTGGGCATCTATTTGTGTTTTATTTCTTTTAGTTGTATCATCCTCCTTGTATATCCCGGTCTTGTTTGGGCTTTCTTTTTAGTTCTTCCCCCGACGAGGTTTCAAAATATGAACACGGGCGAAAAACTTACCGCCAAGGATGCTACAGACGCAACAACATCGGCAAACTCGACGTCTCTGCGACCCTAACACAATGGAAGATGTCCCGGACCATGATTCGGCCACAAATCAGGAAAATCAAGTTTAAACTTGATTTTGCTTACCCGAGCAATCCTGGTAATTCCACTGGTCTTATCAGCTTCCCTGTATATAGGGAGCGCGTGAAATTTGCCAGCTGCTTGCCAACACTTGCCGGGTATGAAGGACATGCAAGACAAATACAAGAACGAGTATGCCGATAAATACATCAAGGAGTACAACATCAGCCACGAGGCCCAACATCTAGGGGGAGCGCGGGGCTAGATGACGTTCAACGCGGAACACAGAACGCGGTGGATGGCGTTCCCGCCGCCGCCGCCCGCCGGCCGCCGGTGTGGGCCCCATGGGCCCCTCAGTCCCCATGGGCCCCATGGGCCCCAAAGGCCCCAAAGGCCCCATGGGCCCATTGGGCCCCACAGGCCCCAGGGGCCCCATGGGCCCCATGGGGCCCATGGCTAGGCTGGCTAACTGGACGCGGAACGCGGAACACGGTTGATGGCGCTACACGAGATTCCCCCTAGTGCATAGACCACCGGATTTGGGCCTATACAAAACCCTAAACCCTAAACCCCCACACACTTCCACACACTCCCACACACTGCCAAAGGGCACTAAACATTGGTTCTCTTAGAATTGAAAATTAGCTAGACCATACCAATACAACATCGCCCAACACATAGTTACAAGAGACTGGTTTCCGAGATGCTCGGTATGTTCCGGTATTGTTTTGTAGTTCTTTGCACTTGTTGCTATTTGCTGTAAATGTAGCTGATAGTTTTCGATGTGTTTCATTGGTGGCGATGATTTGTGTGTCCGTTCGGCCGATTTGTGTATCCGGTATGTGCATGTGTACGTTTCGGTAAATCTCAAGAATTGTTATAAGTAACGATTGATTATTTGGTATTCGGGGTTTGGTAACTACTTGTCAGGGCTAAGAGACTGCTATTCGGGAGAAATTTTCATATTCGCGGCATTTGAAAATGTACAAAAAGGAGCCATGGGCTTGGTCGGAACCCCGAATCGGCACCGGGACCCGGCCTGGACCAAGGCCCGTGTCGATTTGAGGTCAGTGGTGCAAGGCACACCATTGGAGAATCTCGACAATAACCAAAAGAATATGATGCGATTGAACAACTAACCCCGACGTGCGATTAATAACCGCCCCCCCCCTTGGAGGTAAAACCCTGCCCACCTTATTTTACCACTTGTGATTAATACCCCCCGAAAAATATCAAATATTTGATTTTTCTCTCCTTCATTTTTTAGCAATGAGAGAGAGAAAAATCAAATACTTTATATTTCCTCTCCTTCAGTTTTCTTTTATTTGAAGGAGAGAAAATCAAATATTTGATATTTTCTCTCCTTCAGTTTTTTATTAATTAGTAGAAACCAGTCCCCTCCTCCTCATGGGCTCCATGACCCTCTCCTCATGGCCTTCTTCGAAAGATTGTAAATTAGGGCCGCGAAAACACCGCCCGGATAATTAATTATTTTCCCCGGCCCGATATCCACCGTCGGTCCTTCTTCACACGTTGTGTATAATAACAATTATTCATTTGTTATTTAATTTCTTATTTGGGGTTATTAATCAAACGTCGGGGAGATGTCATATGTTCAGTTAGAAGGGGATAATCAAGAGATGGGACTTCTAAGAAAACTAAATGTGCCCCAAAATAAAAGAGTCTCCATGGATGACATTGCTTTCCAAAGATGTTTCAACCACATCTGCAAAATCCACGAATTCCGATATGTGATATGATTTTCACATATGATGCATGAACACCCAACAACAAACAAATGGCGTCTGCAGAAAATCAATGATGACTAAAAGAAATCATAGATCCAACTTACACATATTAGATTTCCCTTATTTCCCTTTCATAAATCAGATACTTTCATTGAACCTCACAATGTCCTCACATTGTTCAAAGAGTCAAAGAAAATCCAAGACATCCATATACTACCCCCTATGTTGATATGGCAACGTTATTTGCTGCTTGTTCGAATATGGATGGATAGAGTTATCATATAATATGTCGATGGCTAGTTTCAGCAATCCGCTCTGGCTCGAACCAGGTTATCTAAGGATGCATGCTCTGGGCCCGGCGACAGTCTCTGGAACGGGCAATCTAGTATATAATATATAATATATTATACGTAATATATATATATATATATATATGAATATTTACCCGGATACTGACAATTCTGGCTCGGTCATGGATCAAGGTGGTCCAGATCTTGAAGAAGATCCTGTTGAGGGCTCTTCAGGCTCTGACTCTGACTAAGTCAAGTCATTCCTAGCACAGAATCATAAGGTCCTACCCCTTAGTCAGTCGTGGTATGCAAGCTGTTGACCCTTCGGGAAAAGTGTGCACATCAAACATAATAAAATCCCAAAAACAAAATATTTATAGATTTATAATATATATAAACATATATATATATATATACATCTATACATATATATATATATATATATGTACTTTTCCTTCTGCCAGCAACCGCCACCGCGCTTGCATAGATTGTCGGTGATTGTCGCTTGTGAAAGTGCCGCATGGATATGCGAAGAATGTCAGCGAAGTTGTGAACATTGTATTCGGATAGTAGTGAATGGGATTTAATACTAATGGGTGTTAATTAAAATGGGGATTAAACCCCATTTAGATTAAACCCCATTAATGGAGAATATATAAGGAATATGAGAAGGAATATGTTCTAGTGAAATAGACAGAACAGGGGGGCGCGGTCGAAGGCTTAAAATATAATAAAATCATTAGAAATAGAGTAAATCCCATGTGGTGTCAATAAAATTAGAATATATTCCTTCTCATATTGCTTATATATTATCCAGTAATGGGGTTTAATCTAAATAGGGTTTAATCCTCATTTTAATTAAACTCCATTAGTAGTGTACCCCATTTATTTCTATTCGATGTGGTCGTTGCTTTGGAAGTATTTTCAATGTTTCTGGTGTCGTGTTGGATGTATCGTGGCTGTTTCGGAAATTTGTTTCACCAGTTTGGGAAGCCTTGTCGGGTTCTTTTGGCACCCTCGTCAAGGTTTTATACTCACTTGGGGTGCCAAAGTGAAATTATAATTAGCTAAAATGAAAAATGTTGAGTTCCCCCTCCCCCGGATTCGGGACCCTGTTGGCATTGTGCTGGCTCCGAAAACTTATTTATTTATTACTGTTTTGTCCGTGGCCGCATATTTCATCGATTTCATGCTGTAACCGGAACAAATTAAGCAACGCAATGTGAGAAATATATAGGACTGGGCCCGGAATATATTTTTACCCGCTTCCGGGTCCCGGGACTAGTCCCACTCGATTCGCCTCGAACATCCGCGCTATTTTCAGGTATTTATGTGTCCGGAGCTCCGATGCGGTATCCAAACTTGGCCTGGGAAAATTCGTCCCTGATGTGTGAAAACCGAGGAATTCACCCGGCCACAAAATCTTTTCCGAGAGTTACAATCGAAACGAAAAAGACGCGAGACGAGCTTTGGAGCCGGTTACACCAAATATCAGCCCGAGATGATTTTTCTGGATCTGTTTCGTGCCAAAAAGGTGTCCATTTGTGGCGACCATTAGTCAAGCTTCAGAACACCAAAGTGTTGCTTAAGTAATTCCATCAACCATGTTTAATTTCGGGACTATCCTGGAATACAAACAAAAATGTTCGTTTGATATTTATTGTCGTTTAAAATCATCTGGTGGCCCAAACTGAAAAGTAGGTCTCCGAAACACTTTAGGACCCCATTTCGAAACCCTGTTGGCATCCCAAACAAATCGCATCTGAATGTGTAAGCAATTCTTTGAAAATGCGTACATCTAGGTTTTTAATACATGGGATTTTTAATACATGGGATTTTTAATGCATGGGGCCGGCTCGGGCCCCTGGGCCCCATGGGGCCCATGGGGCCCATGGCGCCCATGGGCCCCATGGGCCCAATGGGCCCCATGGACCTTCGGGCCATGCATTTTTAATACATGGGCAACAATATGCCGATCCGGACACTGAGTCTGATGACTCTGCATGGGAATGTGAGGACACAATACAAGACATACACATGGGGGAGTCTGGTTCCGAATCTGATTAGGTGAGGGACATGAACTCTTCCGGCTGTTGCAGTCTGCGGGGCTTTTGACCTTCCGAGCGAGGCTTCCTTTCTGACCATGTGCAAAAAAACAAATTAATAATATGGGATTTTTAATTATATGGCCGGGCGCGCAAACCATGTATTAAAGACCGGGGTGTAGAAAGAAAGTCATGTGGCAACTCACAGGAAAGTCCAGTTAAGTGCGAGTAAGTGGGGGGGGGGCAGTCCTTAACAACCTCCCCAGACCCCACAACCCAAAACACATAATCCACCTCATCTTCCAGAGGGGACCCAGCATGCTCTCGCGCTGAAGTGTGGTGGCGGATATACGGCACATGTAATTTACCCGGCTGCATTTTCGGAGATATTTTTAATTTTTTTAAGGTGTTATGCGTTTTTGTTTGTTTTAATTGATTTTTACATTGTTTTAATGGTTTTAATTGGTTTAAATGGTTATTTGGACCGATATGCCTCGAACTGGACCAATTTTCAGCTCAAATGGTCGATTCTCGACCCGAATCGTGGCATTTTTGGAAATCGGCCCATGGGCTACTGTGGTGGGGGACCACTCGCCGAGAGCTTAAGGTGCCGTCAGGAATTGCGCCCTTAAAAAAATACATATTTTTTAAGCCTCCAAACAGCAGCCAGGTTAAAGATATGTACCTTTTCGACCGAAAATGTATCCGGCCGGTGAAAATGATTTTCGAATTAATTTCAGAAGCTGCCTTTCTGCACGGAGGTTGGGAGGAATTACTCGAAGATGTGCAATAATCCTTCCGCCAGATTTAATAATCCTTCCGGCTGGCCTGGAGGGCCCCGGGCCCGGGCCCGGGCCCAAAATTGGTGCGCGGAGCGCCCCCGGGCCCCGGGCCCCGGGCCCCGGGCCCGGCCCCAAGGGCCCCATGGGCCCCATGGGCCCAATGGAGCCCATGAGCCCCATGGGCCCCTTGGGCCCCTTGGGCCCATGGGACCCTTGGGCCCATGGGCCCCTTGGGCCCATGGGCCCCTTGGGCCCCGTGGGCCCATGGGCCCCATGGGCCCCGGAAGGATTAATAAATCAGCCGGAAGGATTATTGAGCAACTTCGAGTAATATGATTTTGTTAATGCATATATGTTGTGTGATCCTGGACTCTCCGAGCGAGAGAGTTTGCAAATCGCACCACAATCTCCATGTGGGGCAAATCATTTGTTGAAATATGCAGTTATCCCTCCCAAAATCCAACATCAGTTAAAAACTAAAACTTTGATTTCGCGGAATCTGGGTTTCAGACCCCGAGACTGGTCCATTGGATTCGTCGCGAAACTCCTCGCTCTTTGGTGGTATTTGTGTCCGGAACTCAGATATGGACAAGGATCCGGCGAAAATCATTTGGGGAGACTCCTTCCAACAAAACAAAAAAATGAAAGTATGCTATTGTTGTTGCTAGGGTTTTGCGCGTTTGTTGAAGATTCCAATGATTCCAAAGTTGTTGCTGGTATAATTGGAGCCACACCCTATAGGACACATATCGGAATAGCAATATAAAACAACTATTAATTGAATCCCTCATGGCATTTGGTGACGGTTTTGGCATGGGAATATATCACAACCTCCTTGTGTACAGGCCACTCGATTGAAGTAGGTCCGGCCTTGAAGTAGGTACTCGAAAGAAGTAGGTTCAGAATCTTGCGGGTTTACTTTGAAAGTGTGGTGGCCGCATCTTTCGGACACTAAGAAGTAGGTAGTCTTTAGAAGTAGGGCATGGTTTCCGACCGCCGCCCGCCCGCCTGGGTCCCATGGGCCCCTTGGGCCCCATGGGCCCCATGGGCCCCTTGGGCCCCATGGGCCCCATGGGCCCCATGGTCCCAATGGGTTCCGTGGGTCCCCATGGGCCCAATTTAGAGGTAGAGGCTCGCAAGAAGTAGGTTGGGATTGGCCGATTATGTTTTATCTACTTTTAAAGACCGGCCTGTATTTATTTCACATATTCTGCAGCCTTCCTTCGGGGCGCACCTTCCGGGTGTTAGAAATCCTACAAACAAACCAAACAAAACACATTGGGCTGGGCGACCACTCCAAAGAGCTCAGGGTGTTGACAATACAACTTGCTTGAAAATACGAATATAATGCTTACGGGTATGACGAAAGTACGAATATTCAAGATTATGTGTTATCATTGGGACCCCAAAGCCGGGTTTGGGCCTAGCGCCCCCGGGGTGGTATATACAAACTGCTGTATTTTACACCCGTTTGCATATACACCACCAAATCATCCACACCAGCCATTTCCCTATTTTTTCTAGGCCCAAAGCCGGTGGTGGTGTATATCTTTGGGGTCCCAGTATTAAGTGTGATCGTATTATTTTGAGATTTTGCAGATTCGGAGCAAGATTTGGGGGGCGGCGCCGCAGGGCGGGTGGGGCCGTGCCCGCAACTCCAGCATATGTCACAAATATGCCAAATACCTGAAAATCATATAAAAAGAATACTAAATCATAATAATCGTAATATTCATACAACATCCCAATATTACAAAGAATATGTGATATTTGTGCCTGCTTCCTGTGTTTGCCAATGCTCAATACAACGATTTAAAAGAACCATGGGTCTGCGCAGTGAAATCTGGCGAAATTGGAAATGTCAAACCGATTTGCTTTTGGTTACATCTTTCAAAAACGCACTTTCGCCAGATGGCTTGCCAAAGATCCCCAAAAAAAATGGATTTGGTGCCTGTGAAGTACCACATCGGAGTTCCAGACGCATAAAAGTGCCACAAATAGCCCAGAAAGCAACAGATTTTCGAGACCAATCCAATGGGCCAATCCCGGAGCTCGAAGCCATTCCAAATCTATCAAAACAATATGTACAATTATATTAGAAATAGTAGATAAAAACAGAGATACAACAAATAACGATTTGTAATGGGTTTTCGATTGTATGTGGTATATAATCATGTAGTTGCGTTGTTTACATGTGGTATATAATTATTTGCCTCCAATATACTCTATCTTTCTAATTTAAGGTCGTTTTTAATTCAAAGGCACTTTCCGATATCGCGCGCCCCCCGCCATCCGGGACCAATCTCGGGACCTGGAAGCCAGTCCAAGTCTATAAAAAAATGGTTATACGACTATATGGCAAATAATCAATAAAAGGCCCCGAGGTATAAAATATCATTGTGAAACGTATGCGCCTTGTGAGAAGTATGCGACTATCGGAAATAGGGTCTGGGGTTTAGGGTTTAGGTTGGGATTGCCTGGGACCACAGCTCTTTGGAATTTGCTTAGGATTGGATTTTATACCCCAACTTTTATTTTCAAGAAAAAAGTAAATTTGATGCCATGAAGGTCTTTACATCTTTTATTTTCGTGACGAAAAATAGGTTGGGTGCTCATTTCTTATTATTTTCCCCATGAATAAATAGGTTGGGCGAAGCCCCAACTTATTTTTTCATGGGGAAATAAAAGTTGGGCACCCAACTTATTTTTCGCCACGAAAATAAAAGATGTAAAGACCTTCATGGCATCAAATTTACTTTTTTCTTGAAAATAAAAGTTGGGGGTATAAAAGCCAATTCCAAAGAAATACCAATCCGCTGTGGTTCCGGCAATCCCAAGGTTTAGGGTACGGCTCCTTGTGAAACGTACACGCAAAGGCGTGCGAAGTACACCCCCTCTGAGCAGCTCGTGAAGAGAGCGGCCACGAAGGTCGCCCTCTCGCAAGAGCTGTTGGCCACGCTGTAACTTGGCATCCGGCAGGTCGCGGCGAACAAGGAATTCCTCAGGGTTGCAGTTAAGGGGGCCAATTCCTAACCTTAAACCCTTAAAAACTTGGAATATTATTGGTTTATACAGGTTTTATACAAACACACATTATGTCATATAGAAT
>Ga0099797_101430_pt1 | contig 12614 bp, 4 predicted proteins | sample Uncmet_Sort48C_1_FD_89871 | JGI IMG/M metagenome (GOLD analysis project Ga0099797, IMG submission 89871) | Marine eukaryotic communities from CALCOFI LINE 67, Pacific Ocean - C012_Sort48C_1 | ecosystem: Environmental > Aquatic > Marine > Oceanic | place: Pacific Ocean: Monterey Bay | collected... | reverse complement strand
TTAATAAAATGTCTTGTTGTGTTTTATTATTATTGTATTTATAACTGTGTATATATATGTATGTATATATATATATATATGCACACGTCACGATGTAATTAATTTGTATATATGTATACGTGTATGTCACTACTATTTACGCTCGTATCGGATATAAGTTTGGTCGAATAGAGTGGAGTGAGGCGTGGTGTGTTTGCTGTGTGTGTGTGTTTGTTTGGCTTGGATGGATGTAGTATGAGTTGTATAGTAGTACGTGTTGTTGTTGTTAATTTTATGTATTTTATATGTAGTAGTATAGTATATAGTTAAGGAGACCGGACGAAATTAATAACAACACTGATCACAATGGGTGAACCTGGAAGTAGCTCCTGCTACTAACACTGATCACAATGGACGAACCTGCAAGTAGCTCCTAATCATCTAATAATAACACTGATAACAATGGGCGAACCTCAAGTAGCTCCTGCTACTAACACTGATCACAATGGGCGAACCTGCAAGTAGCTCCTGCTACTAACACTGATCACAATGGGCGAACCTGCAAGTAGCTCCTGCTACTAACACTGATCACAATGGGCGAACCTGCAAGTAGCTCCTGCTACTAACACTGATCACAATGGGCGAACCTGCAAGTAGCTCCTGCTACTAACACTGATCACAATGGGCGAACCTGCAAGTAGCTCCTAATCATCTAATCATAATAACACTGATATTTAACACTGATAACAATGGACGAATCAACCAAACAAAGACGTACTCTAACAAGTACAACGTACCTATTCGGAGTCACACTTCCACACTTCCGCCCCGGACGTATACTACGAAGTACACCTCCTAATGCACTCAGAATAGCAGGCGAAGACAAGGGGAGCGAGTAAACCCTGTGCCATTGGTCACACTACTACACAGGTACTAGACTAACTAGTACAAGCACCTACCAAACACACGTCACAATATTCAAACAATTTCATTTCAATAGTAATCAAGTAAAAAAATACTTTAACACTATACATAATGGCACAACAACAATACCTAGATTATATCAATAGTAACACGTGTTATTATTTCCGCCATCCCTTTCCCATTGTTAATCGGCTTGTCTCACCAGAAGTGGGAATCCATCGTAATTCGAAACGATCCTGTACTGAAATCAATCCTGAAATAATTAACGGGAGTATACGGTGTTGCTAAAACAAATATTCTAATTTCAGGCATATTTGGATCGCTCGTGGATATTTTAAAATAATATTTTTTTTTTATTATTTTTATTATTATTATTTTTTTCTACAATAAATAATAATAATAAAAATATAATAATCGATCGATAAACAACAACTGTAAACTGTCCAACACAACGCGAATGTTACGATCTTCCGACATAAAATATACCAACTGTTCCTCCATGCCTTACATCGAGTGAACGGACAGGGCGTACACATACACGTACACACACACAACAACAACAACAACAATAATAATATGTCGAAGGCACAACTACCTCCGGGTATTACAATTGATACATCTTCGACTTCATTACCACCACCACCTGGTCTGCCTTCGTCAACAAAAGCCTCTACTGAACGGCATGCAGTTTTAAAACATGTCGGTTCCTCTCGTGGATTCCATAAAATGTCATTGGCGCCATTACCACAAACGCCAAAAGTACGGACACGCGCAAGGGTCAGAACAAAAGGTGGCACATTACGTGCACGTAGTTCCATGGAAGAACAACTTAGTGCAACTATGTTAGAAACGTTGATGTGGGTACGTTTACCACCGAAAACCGTTGGAAAATATAAAAAATCAACAGCACATACTGGCAATTGGGCACCATGCATTGAAACGGGCGATCGCGATGAACAAAACCGCCCATTGTTTAAGTGCCTAGAGGCCTACCTCCACATGGATTCGAAAGACCCTTCCTTCAGTGCCCCGGAAGGCACGTTTGCAGTTGTTGACCCGGAGAAAGATATTGGACCAAGTATTGAAAACGAGCAGAGCTTAAATAAAACAGTTTCAAATATGGTGCAACTTTCACAGGTCCATGAGGCAACTATCTTGCACAATTTGCAGACGCGTTATTCGCATGATGAGTTTATGACGAGCGTTGGGCCTATTTTAGTTGTCATTAACCCATTTCAATACATTGCGCACAAGTATGGCATGGACATTGTTCAGAAATATAATACTACCGCAGAAGAGTTAGATACATTACCACCGCACGTATATGCTATTGGGCAACAAGCATTTGCATCCTTGTCGAGCGATAGAATGATGCAAGCCATATTGATTAGCGGAGAGTCTGGCGCTGGAAAAACTGAAACGACGAAAAAAGTGTTGCAATATTTAGCGGAAGTTGCTGGCAGCAAATCTGGCACCGAGGAGCGATTGTTGAGCGCAAATCCAATTTTAGAAGCATTTGGGAACGCAAAAACATTAAGAAACAATAATTCCAGTCGTTTTGGAAAATTTTTACAAATATATTTTCACCAATCAACATTGAATATTGATGGATGTTTCACTGAAAGTTATTTATTGGAGAAGACGCGTGTAACAAATGCTGGCGATGGGGAGCGCTCGTATCACATTTTCTACCAACTGCTCGCTGGAACAAATGCAGCCATGAGGAAAAAGTTACGGTTATCTGATGGGCAAGGACCGGTTGATTTTAATTATTTGAAAAATGGGGATTGTAACCAAAGCGATGCTGCTGGAATGGCCGACGGAGAGCAATTCCAATTTACTGCAGACGCAATGCAACATTTACGGTTCCAATCAAACGAACGCTTAAGCACGTTTAAACTAGTGAGCGGAATTCTACATCTCGGCAACATCACATTCAAAGCTGGAACAGAACCAAGACACCAAAACCATTATGCGGATGTTGATCGTGGCAACAAAGTTTCCATGCAAGCATTGGAGCATGCTGCATTTTTATTTGGCGTTGACTCATCGGCGCTTGCAGAGACATTGTGCATGCAAACGTTAATGATTGCTGGCGATGTAACGGAAAAACTGTTAACACCTGAAGAAGCATGTGAATCCAGAGATGCACTGGCAAAATTTTTATACAGTAAATTATTTGACTGGTTAGTGAGAAAATTAAATGTTGTTATGAATGAAAAATCGAAGGATTCAAATGGCGAGAAGGAGGAGGAGGAAGACGAGGACGAGGACACGGAGGAGAAGGATGCAGACGAAAAAAACAGTAACAACAATGCAGCAGCAGTGGTTTCAGCCAACACGAGCAGCAGCAGCGCAAACAATTTGGTCATTGGTATATTGGATATATTTGGCTTTGAAATATTTGAGCATAATACGTTTGAACAATTATGTATTAATTTCACAAACGAAAAATTGCAGCAGGTATTTAATCGTGCAGTGTTCAAGGATGAGGCCCAAGCGTGCAAGGAACAAGGAATACCCCCGCCGAATTCGCTTGGATTCGCTGATAACCAGGATGTATTAGATTTAATGGAGTCAAAACCAATGGGTTTGATGCTAATGTTAGACGAGGAGGTTAGGGTTGTGCGTGGAAGCGACGAGTCGTTTTTAAGAAAAATGTTTAAGCAGCATTTGCAAAAATCAAAACGTTTGTTAGATAAAAAGAAAGGGTACAAAACAAAGCGGACAGAGTTTTGGATTGTACACTTTGCAGGGGACGTTAAATACGACGTTACAGGATTTTTGGAAAAAAATCGAGACACGTTAAGCTCAAATTTAAAAAGTGTGGTAGAACATTCCAAATCAAGTTTTATCTCACAAACGATATTAAAGAAACCGGATGAAACGAATGTGGCTGTAAATGCAACTGCGGGTGATGCGCGTAGGAGAAGAGGCGGTAGAAAACGCGTGCAACCAACGCAATTGTCGCAATTTCAGAAGCAATTGCGACAATTGATGAAGGCATTGAAAACATCAAAGCATCATTTCATTCGATGCATCAAACCGAACGAGGCAAAAAAACCTAGAATATTCGATTCAATAAATGTGAATCGTCAATTGTTTTCGGGTGGGGTACATAGTGCCGTCAGTGTTCGACAGCAAGGATACCCACATCGAATAAATGTACGCGTCTGCGCTGCCCGTTATGGTGTATTGGTCAAAAGTTTGATAAATAAAGTGCACAATAAGCTGGAATTAGATGAAGCAAAGGCATTAACTATATCAATCTTTAACGAACTGGAATTAAAATACCCAAATTTAAAGGAAGAAATGGCAGTTGGTAAATCGATGGTATTCATGAGAGAAGCACTATTTGATTGGTTAGAGCGTTACAGGAATGTAATGAAAAACAGATCTGTCCGCAAAGTTCAAAAATGTATACGTGGATACAGGGATAGGCAATTTGTCCAATCGATGCTTCAGAGTAGAAACTTGCTGCGGTCGGCCATTGCATCTAAAAACTTAGGTCGTGCCCAAGAAATTTTACAAGTTGTTAAAAGACGCAGTGGTAGACGAGTTGCGTTTGTGAAGGAAGAGCGTGAAATTGCACGTTTAGTTGACGAAGCTAGAACACGGGAAAATTTAATTGAATTATTAAAATTACAAGATGAATTGTGGGCCAATAGGCAAGTTTTAAAACAATTAATAAACTCTGGCCATTTGGACAAGAACGACCCAATATTAGCAGAAGCTAAAAAGGCATTGGCAACCGTCGATGAGATGGACAATGCCATAGAAGCTTTAAATTGCGCATTAGAAAACCCAACAGTAGCAGCGTTGTCAAAAGCAATTGCTACTGGGCAACGATTGCAAAATCAGTACGGGAAATTTTGTGATGAAGAAATTCAAACAGCCCGTACCGTTTTAGCTGATCAAACAAGCCAAAGTGGCCGTGCAAGGCAATCATCGCAGGTATTAGCAGCACAGCAAGCTGCACATTGGAAAGCCAGGAGAAAGGCCAATGCAGCAAGAAAAAAGAAACGAGCTTTGACAATTCAAAATAATGCGGTTTTGACACCAACTGAGCATAAACAAGTTGAAGCACTAGATCGAATTATAGCAATCGCTAAAAAGTTAAAGAATCGATGGGGTGGTGGTAATGTGGAGAAGAAGGAATATGGCCTGTGCACTATTGAAGCAATAAGTGAATCGATTCGCGGATGCTTGCCACTAAGGGATGATGAAGAAGACGAAGATGGAAACATTGCAAGTCAGCTTACTTTAGAGAAAAACGAAGAATGGGCCCTAGGACGTATGCAAGCAACTTTAGAAGATGCAGATAATTGGATGATGAGCAAATAGAATGGTTGGATGGGAAAGTATAAAAATATTAAAAAAATATATTGGGAAGAAGGGTGTGTGATATTATGTTACCTAAGTTAGCACTAACCGTTGTCAATACAGATCTCGAATATATAAATTATAAGCTTAACTTTTACAATAACTTAAAACTTTAATAAGTTAATGATAACTTTTAACTTAATATTTTTTAATATCTTACTCATTTAAAATTTATAAAAAAAAAATGATTAATTAATCATATATTTATATGTGCGTGTCATTTCTGTTACAGCCCATTTGCTTTGGCTTGTTTATTAATGACACCAAAAACTTGTTCGGCTAACAAACGTGTCTCTGGAGATACATTTTTACCAATGCGATCAGGATGAATCTTTAATAGTGCAACACGGTACATCTTTTTTAAATCTTTAGCATCCACATTATTATTTTTGTTGGTACTATAACCAAATGGATCATTATCGATATTTTGATGAACTATTTTTTTAGCACCGGGCAAAGGCTTTGATACCAGTTCGGGCATGTCTAAATGTATTGTGTTTAATAATTCAAACAAACTTTTTAACTTTTTACTACTGTTACTTGCACAGGACCAATTTTGCACACGTTTTTGTACTTTGGCCGATGTTCGTATTTTGAAGTTATTATATTCTTTCTTATCTTCCTCCGCTTTTCTCAACGCATCCAACCGTTGCCGTCGTCGTTTCTCAGCATTAATTTCTTCTCGTTTCTTCCTTTCATCCATCTGTTTAGCAATGTGCGGCGGCGGTTTGTCCCAACGAACACTCCTTGTATTGCGATGGTAATAATAAACACGCCCATCTTTAGTTGTTGCTTCCAACCAATTATCGCCATCCCACGATTTATCTTTGGCAGAGGCATTTTTGTCTCGTTTATTGCTTTTAGATGAATCGTTATTGCTGCTATACGCCCTGGACGTATGCTCACCGTTGGCATTGATATCACCATTACTGTTGGCGTTACTATGGCTGCCACTACTACGATTTGTTGGTTTGCTGTATTTTGTATTGTTGTTACTATAATTAGTCGAACTAGCGCTTCGAACCGGCTTTTCTTTACCACTATATAAGTTTGTGAAAATACCTGGGTTATAGCTATTGGATCGGGAAGGTCCTTCGTCTTGATCATCCGCAAATAAGCCATGCTTCATCTTTTCTTCATACTTTTTACGCCGCGATTCTTTTCTTTTACGCTCCTGCTCAAGTTTTCTTTCCTTTTCTAGTTGTTGCTGTTTTAAAGATTCACGTCTTGACTTTGCTAATGATTTTTCCTTCTGTTCGCGTTCACGTTCCATTTGACGTTTCAATTCTTCCCGTTTTTTAGCACCTTCTTCCTCACGCTGTTTCATTAATGCTGCACGTTCTGCACCTGCTTGCTCTCGTTTCTTTGCCCGCAGCTTGGCCCCTCGCTCTCTTTTTCTTCTCAATGCTTCCTCTTTTTTTTTTTTATTTTCTTCTCTCTGCGCCGGTGTTTCCTCTTCCTTAGCTTTAGTAAAAACATCTTCCAAATCATCTGTATTATTATCATCATCTTCGAAACCGTATAAAATATTTTTGTTTCTATTGCTATTTGCTCGTGTATGACTGTGCGATGCTGTCGCTGATTTTCTAGGAGGCGTTTTTGAATTTTTTGTCGATGGCCTACGCTTGAGATTACTGCTAGTAGCATCGTGGTCACTTTCTGACAAGGTATTGTTGCGAACACTTTGCGATGAAGGTACATAGGTTTGTTGCCACCCATCATAATATTTTTTTTCCATTTTTGGTGTAGGTGTTTCCTCTAGCTGCTTCAAAATAGTTTCCCATTCTTTCCGTTCTTTTCTAGCACTGGCTTTCATTTCCCTGGCAAAATTACCAAGTTTCCTACCAACAACATGAGTGTACTGTTTTTGTAATTCCCGTAATTCTGCACCCGTCCGCCCCGCGACACCCAACTTATCATGCCACGACGATTCACGTATCGGTACATCGTACGATTTCCTAACTTCAGGCAACAACTGCGTACCCCAAAATAAATATAAGTTGCTGATGGAACTATACGCCTTATTACGTTCATTATATATTGACTTAATATTTTCCACATAATGATCACCAACTATACCCCAAAATATACCACCAGATTCTTGGGGCTTTTCTTCACCAACATCAGTTTTAACTTTGGAGGAAGACGGGGACGTGGAGTAAGAACTACAGTGATCAATATTACTCCCTAAAAGCCTCAGGTCCTTCCCTAAATCACCGACCAACGACCCTATATCTTCACATGCTGAAGATGCATCAAATGCTTTTGTACCAGCCTTTTCTGCTTCTGCTTCCAACGACCTTGGGAACTTGTACCCACTGAGCAGATTCTTGATGCTTACATCTGTACTTAATTTATTATGTTCATTTGTCAGTGTCGATTTTGTTTTTAACATGATATTATCTGCTAAAAGTGGCGAGTCCATTGAAAAATTGGTTGATAGAAATGATCGCAAGTCTAATGATGTGCTTAACAATGGGTGGCTAGCTACGTATATTAGCCATTGATTTAATGCATTTTTACGCGATTCAATAAATTCTGTATTAAATTTGGATTCCATAAAACTATAGCGCTTTGGTGGCAGCAATGGTACAATGGAACCATTAAACTGTTGTTTCATGCGATAATACAACCATTCAAATTCTTTAAACCTTCTATGTACAACAGGCCTTAATACATTTTTATTTTTTTTCCATGATTCAATCTCCTCATTGGATATTGTAGCATACCATGGAACGTAATGACCATCGACAATATTATTTACATTACTACTACTTTCATCCCCGACAAGGTTTGACAGTACATCATACGCCATAAAGGGTGCAGATGCATTTGTACCACTGTCCATACGCCGAGGTTGATATACAGAAACACGCCATGGGACGGAAACTTTGCTTGTTGCATTTAAATGTGCATGTACAAGCTCTAGCCACAAGGGGGGTAAATTTAGCTCGCGCGCATTTAACCGTATAGGTGTAGTTGATGGAGTAAATGAAACATGCCTTATATTGGCGACATTGTTGCTGCTGTTGCTTTGTTGTGACGTATTGCTTTTAGCCCTCATATGACGATAGTCGTTTATTACTTTTTTCTTTTCTTCAAGTTCTTTCTCTAATTTTTTTATTTTCAATTTATCCTTCTCATGCCTATGAGACATTTTATCTAACTCGTGATGTAGCGTTTGTATTTGTTTATCTTTTTGCTCTGCATTATTATTACTATTATTATGTGTGGAAGCTATAAATGACTTGCGTTTTTGAACTTTCTTTGCCACGTCACGCATGGTTGTCTTTAATATATTTAATACTTCGTCATGATTCCAAGTAGTTATATTGTTGTTATTTCCATGTTTAGATTGAAAACTGTGTTTTAGCATGTTGTACGTTTGGTCCAATGTTACGTGAATGATTTTGGTATTATCGTCGTCATTGTTGGTGTTGTTGCGATTATGATTGGTATTGCCACTATTCCCCCCCCTTCCTTTTTGCAACCCCTTTTCATATCCTTCCGCAAACATTTCGTCACATCGTTTTAGCGCTTCTTTTTTATATCGTTTTCGCATAGAACCTATAGCTTCAATAGCCGCGCGCAACTGTATTCGTGAATCCTTAGACACTTTCCTACCCTTCGCAAGCCCATGCTTATACCCTTGCGTATATTTCTCCTCCGCTAGTGCTGTTTGTCAGTATTAAATGAAAGAATTGTGTTAGAACCATTTTTTATTTATTTTTACATAAAATGTGATAAATAATAATAATCACAGGTGAATAATATAAAATAAATAAATAGTAGTATAGTTTATCACTTACCGATAGCATCCGCTCGATACCGCTTCTTTAACTCCTTCACGGCTTGTTGATCCATGAATTCCAATCAACCTCTTTCAGCTCATTTACTTTTGTATACGTATGTAGGTTACTTTCACGCAAACCGCAAAGCACAGAAGAACTCTTCCAATGTGTCCCGTCGGTCTTCTCCTTTTCCCTTTTCCATCTCATTTTGGAGCAGCCCTTAGTGTTTCTTAAATACCTTAATATGTATTGTTATACAAGATTCTAATTTATAATACCACAACTACACACTATGCGTTGTACAAAATAGTATATACACCATTAATAAACAATTAAATGTCATAGTGATACCTATTAATGTAGTAGAGGTTGATGATTAAGGATGATGGCTGGGTATATTTTATGATGTACTTGGAAATGGACTGCAAGTACGTAAGGAATAGAAGAGATAGCGAAATGGAGTGTTGATGGAAATGCACTAATAACAATGAAACATGCATTTAACTGAGTTGCAATGCTGTGTAGTCTTGATGGTATCAACATTTATTACAGTTAAAGTTATGATCCATTGTTATCAGTGTTATTGCATGTCTATACCATTATGAGCAATCTCTATTACCATTGTTATCAGTGTTATTTTATTATTATAATTAGGAGCAATCTCTATTACCATTGTTATCAGTGTTATTTTATTATTGTAATTATGAGCAATCTCTATTACCATTGTTATCAGTGTTATTTTATTATTATAATTAGGAGCAATCTCTATTCGTATTGTTATCAGTGTTATTTTATTATTGTAATTATGAGCAATCTCTATTCGTATTGTTATCAGTGTTATTTTATTATTATAATTAGGAGCAATCTCTATTCGTATTGTTATCAGTGTTATTTTATTATTATAATTATGAGCAATCTCTATTATACCATTGTTATCAGTGTTATTTTGTTAAATAAAATAATAATCTTTCATTCATTCAACAACCAACTTCATACTACCCAATCGATCGATGTAAACAGGGATCCAGTGGAAAGAGAACATTGAGAGGTAGTTGACAATACTTGCCGTTCATTGATCGCTCATTTATATCTACACATAGTCATATATCAAACCACCAGCGCCCATACACACACACATTGTGATACTAGGTTAACCATGCAACAGCCAAGGTTGTCGTCAAGTGCTGCTGTTACTACTGACGAACGAAGCGAGCCAACAGTTTTAGAAAATAATAGCGATAATAATAATAATAATAATAATAATGCTAGTAGCAATAACAGTCGTAATAATGTAGAAACAAACATTGAAACTAATGCAATATCTGAAAACGCTCGCCTTGTTCAAACGCTGAAACAGGAAATTGATAATCAAAAAGAAAAATACAAAGATATATATAGTGGACTAGACAACACACGGCGTAATTTAATAGAGAAAAGTACCGCCGAGGCACTTGCAGAAGAAACAAAACGACGACAAGATGCAATTCGTATTCTAGAGTGGGAAAGAGCTAGAAGCAAAGAAATTTTGGAGCAAAAAGTATCAGAATACGAAATAAAATTAGAAGATTTACGGCGTGATTCGGAAGACCGTTTACTGGCTGTTGTTGATAAAGCTAAAAAAGCTACAACTTTAGAAATGAATGATCAAATACAATCCCTTATTGAAAAGCACGATGAAAACATATTATCTATTGAAGATACACATAGAAAAAAAATTGCTGCGCAGGCGCGTGAATACGAGGAAACTATAAACTTGTTGAACAAGAAGCACGAGGAGGAACTTCAGAAAGTAACAGAGAGAGCAAATAGAGAAGTGGGAGAGGTAAATGCAACGAGCGCTGGTACGTCCACATTGAATGGAAACAATAATATAAATGCAACAATAGGCGAGGACGAAACAAACAATGCTTTAAAACGCAAAGTTAACCAGTTACACGAAACCATACGAATCATGGAACTGCATATGGCAAAGTTAGTTACGCAACAACAAAAACAAGAGGAAAGTGCCCTTGTATCTGTTCCTAGGCGCGCCGCTGCTATTGGCGGCGGCGGCGTTAGAGGGCATCGCCAAAGGCAACAAAATGCTGCGAAGAGAAATGTGGGCAACAACATTCAACGCAAAGCAGAGCAAGAAGCAGCAATGCGAAATAAACAGGCCGTCGATTTTTTCCGTAGCCAAACTAAAAAAGCGAAAGCAGATATTAAAAAATTGATGGAAGACAAGCGTCATTTAGAAGATCATTTACGCAATGTGAACCAGGACAATAGCATATGGGCGCAAGATGTTGAACGTTTAAAAAGTGCGTTACAAATTTTACAACGAAAAAATAAGAGATTAAAAAATGAAAATGTAATTTTGAATAACAAAGTCGCCATGATGAGTAGAATAAACGCAGAAAACATGAGGTTACAAACTTATGTGAACGACAGTATTAATAACGACAGCATGAAGTATAGTCGCCAGAACCCAAGTAAAAGGCGAAGCAGCAACGCCCAGATGGACAATGTTAATACCCAGTACAGTGATCATAACCAGCACAATAATGATAACGGTACTACTACTGCTGCTACCAACATCAAGAACAACAATGCAAGCAACAACAACAATAATGGCGCATATAGGACGGCAAATAACGACGTAGAAGAAGAAGGGCCCATGGTGCAGCAGCAACAGCCATCGCTATCTTCCTCGTCATCAAAAAAGAATTCCCGAGCGATGGATTCGCGACCATTTGGCTTAGGTAGTGCTTCATATGCAGAACTTTCACGAGTACGAACAGCTACTAAAAAACGGGCATTGGAAGTGAACCATACAATGGCCGATGGTAACAGGGCAATGGACGACGGGAACATGGCAACAAAACAAAGTGTTTACCCGTCATCGCCAAGTAGCGAACCGATGAAACGAAACACTGGCAATATTGCAACGAAGGAAAGAAGCAACTCCAGTAGCAGCAGCATGAGCAAATTTCACCTTGATGCAACTTTAGTTGTTGATGATTTAGAACACGATGAAGTACGAGTATTAACAGCTAAGCCTAGGGATATATCTGTGTTGCCAAGATCAAATTTATCACCGTCGTTCTTATCTTTGTCACCACCGTTAGAGGAGCAGGAAATGAGCCGCCATGACGGCCTTAAGAATCCCCCCCCCTCATCATCATCGCCCATCCGACGACATAGAAAGTCAGTGTCACCACGCAATCGTCAGCGATACAATCGCTCGCCTAGCCCAAAAAGGAACATTGCATTTGGTGTGCCGGCTGAATTAGATTCTGCACGTGATTCGCACCATCGTGCGCACCCAAAGATGGGCGCACGGCAATACTTCGACCAGCATAGTAAACGCAGCAAGTTGGCTACTAGGGATGATGTAAATTCTGCAGAAAGACGTCGATTGCATTATAGATTTCCAACGCAATCCAATTCTGCCGCCCAAACACCAGAGCAGTTCCAAGGTGCATTAGCCGTTATGGCGGAACGAAGTGCGGTGGAAGATTTAATTGAAGAGCGTAAGAAACGCCAAGATACTTTGCA
>Ga0099797_101429_pt1 | contig 12615 bp, 7 predicted proteins | sample Uncmet_Sort48C_1_FD_89871 | JGI IMG/M metagenome (GOLD analysis project Ga0099797, IMG submission 89871) | Marine eukaryotic communities from CALCOFI LINE 67, Pacific Ocean - C012_Sort48C_1 | ecosystem: Environmental > Aquatic > Marine > Oceanic | place: Pacific Ocean: Monterey Bay | collected... | reverse complement strand
CCGTGGCCATCACTAGTCGTGACACATTTTGGAAGAAATAAGGCAAATTTATAAACATATTTCATTCACAAGTATTGAAGAGTGTCACTAGGTTCTAACTCCTACACAATCTGAATAGCTAGTGTAATTTATATAATTTATAATTTATCTTTAATTATATTTGAGGATTGTACTACTACTACTACTACTACAACCATTAAGTGAAAGGAGGATATGTTGGGTGAAAACGCATCGTCGTGGAAAAGAAAGACTTAAAAGAAGTTAAGTGAAAGGAGAGGATATTATGATGTGGGTGGAGGATGCGTTTGTACATATACGACTCGTATTGACACACTAATTTATACTTCAAATAGGTAAATTAGAATACCATCAATAATTTCAATAAAACGTTATTAATTTGTTCAAAACTAAAACAGCTAGATGTTCATTTTCCAGGTAAATGATATCACATAGGGGTGACACCTTATACTCATATAAAAATAATCTAAAGTATAACAATATAATTATATTTTGTATAATAATATCTTTTGTATTTGGAAATGACATACTGCAGATGTTGGATCATCACTTGTTCTTTTTCCATCTGTATTAGTAGTAGTTGCTGCTGCTGATGTATTTGTATCATTTGGTATTAATTTAAATCTTTGTCTACTACTTTGTTCCCAATAACAGGCTCATAATTTGTTTCGATATTTGCAATCTGTTCTTTCAATTTTTTCTCTGCGATTGCTTCTCGTCTTTTCTTTTCCTCTAATTTTTTCCGTGCTTTATCTTTTTTCAATTTTTCTTTTTGTTTACGTGCCTGTTCAAGTCTCATCCATCTTGCAATATCACTTTCTTTTCCCATTGCTCGATCTAATCGTTTTTGTTCATTGCGTATAAATTTAGCTAATTCCAATTTGTCATGCATTTCCGCATATTGTAATGGCGTAACATTAAACATTCCGGGCTCTTGTAAGTTTGCTCCATTTTCAACTAATGCACGTACGCTTAATAATCCATAATTAATAGCTGTTTCTTCTGAATGTTTAATTTTATTTCTCATATCTTTAATATTGCGTCTAAACTCAAATGCCCTTGCTTTAAACACATCTTGTTGATCTTTGATTTGTTTCAATAATTCATTTTCAACTTGTATTCTTAAATCTCTCAATGCCTCTTCAACTTTTTCCTTTTTTTTCTCTTCAAATACCGCTAATAATCTACGTTTTGCCACTTCCACATGCGTTCTATCTAAAATTCGTGCCATCATTTCTTTAATAATTTTCTTTTTCTTTTTTTCTTCTTTCATTATTCTTTCTTTCTCCTGCTCAGCTCTTTCCATTTCATTAAGTTCATTGTTATCTGTCCTTATATTATCATTATTGCGTTTAGTTGCTCCTCCTTCCTTATTGAGATTATTATTATTATTGTCATCTTGTTTTTCATCCTGTTTCTGTTTATCATTATTATTATCCTCATCCATTTTATCATTGTTTTTTTCACCGTCATTATTATCTATCCCTGGTGTTGTTGCCGTATTTGATATAACATATGATGAAAGATCTAACGTTTTAAATTCATTTTCAATATCAATATCAACTTCCATTTCTCCCTCTAACAGACCATTATTATTCTGTTTCTTTTGTAAATGATTTTTACTTTTAATCGCATATGTTTTTTTATTATCCTTTTTCTTCGTCCGTTTTTTCGTTTTTGGTTTCACATAAAATTTTGATGACATTTCCAATTCTAACATTGCGCGTTCCGTACGATGTTTCCAACTAGAATTTTGTTTTTTTTTCGCACGTTCTTCTGCAAATTTGATTCTGTTATCTTTTTGAGATGCAATAGATGCCAATGTCCATTTCTGCTGCTGTTGTAATTTTTTATAACCTGTTTTCAATTTGTTTAATTGTGTTATACGTCCTTTTCTAATAATTCGTGTTTCTTTTAAATCTTCACGTCCACTGTGTTTGCATACCCAGTGCATCGGTGTTTCCCCTCTATCATCTTGAAAATTCGCACTCCATCCTTTTCGAATTAACAATTTAATCATTTCATTATCAGAACGATATGCAGCCATATGAAGAGCAGTAGAGCCATTCCATAATGGTCGAACATAATTTGGAATGTATGCACTATGGTTTACAAAAAATTCTTTTAATTCTTCTGCTGTCCCGTTATGACAAATATGGTGTATTTGTGTATTTGGATCAATGGTTTCAACTGCTTCTTCTATTTCTTTTTTTACTTCATTTTCATTTACTTTATTCAGTTCCTCTTGTTGCTGTTTTATTAACTCTTGTTTCTCTCTTAATTCTTGGAAAGTCGATTTCCTACGTTGTTTTGGTGATCTTGACGATCCTCTTTTTCCTCCTCCTCTTTTTGGTGATGATTTATTATTAGTAGTACCTTTTTTTTTGGATGATGCTAATTTCACAATTTTATGCATTTTTCTTTCACTTCAAATGGTTTAACATATGTTACAATGTTTATATGTACAGTAAACTATAATACGTTTTATCTTGAATATCTTCTGTCCATCCAATAATTCTATCCTCCCATCAAGGTTCCTCAAAAGTTCCTTTGCATTTCTTATATATAAAAGCTATTATATATTATTATTAGTTATATTTATAAAATGTGTACAAAAACATCAAAAACAACAAAACCAAATTTCACCCGTCAACGGCTGTTCAAGGATTTTTTAAGGAAAATATATAATATCAACCTTAACCTATAAACTGAATAAAACCTGATGATGATTTTGTCTGATGATTAAATGAATTACTAAATAACAAGCACACAACATGATGAACAACTTGTTGATTCTATTTTATAAATTTGTTGATAGAAAAAAAAAGTAATTAATAATTCTTCTATTAAAAACAACAGTGACAGAGATTAAGATGATTGATATAGATAGATAGACAGACTTGATCATGAAATGCGAAATGTAAATCGCCAACGCTTTGTTCCTTTTTTCATTGTTGTTCTGAGGAATATATATAATAACATACATTACTTAAAGTATGAATAGATTGATACATTTGAAAGGGACCAAACGATATTTAAGAAGACCATGTAATAATTCTTCTTTGTTATTTATGAATTATTGCCAGAGATATAATTATTCAGCAGCTACAATACGCACTCCTGAGACGGATCTATTGAAAGTTGTTAAAGATTATATATATATGCGAGGACCAATTAGCATTTCGGAATATATGCGAATTGCACTATTGCATCCACAATTTGGATATTATTGTAGATCCGATGCGTTTGGTACAAAAGGTGATTTCACAACAGCACCTGAAATTAGCCAATTATTTGGAGAAATGATTGGCATATGGTGCTTGTCTATGTGGATGGATTTAGGCAAACCGTCTAAAATGAATATTGTTGAGTTAGGTCCAGGCCGTGGTACGTTGATGGCTGATGTATTACGTGTATGTAATAAATTTCCAGAATTTCAAAATGCAATAAATGTAAATTTTGTTGAACGTAGTGCATTATTAAGAGATACGCAATGTGAAAAGTTAGGATGTATCAACGTAAAGGAAATTTTGAATAATAAAGGAGAAAAGGTGGACAATGGTAGTGGTGCTAATATTGGAGATGATCAAAATGAAACTATGATAGGGTATTATTCCAAAAATGATAATGTGAAAGTTTCATGGTATGAAGAAATTGAATTGATTCCAACAAATCAAGGTATACCATCTATATTCATTGCGCAAGAATTTTTTGATGCATTACCAGTACATCAATTTCAACTTACAAAAGAAGGTTGGTGTGAACGTTTAGTAGATATTGAAACTTCAAACGATGGTAAACATCATTTACGTATGGTTTTGTCACAAACACCAACTATCGCTTCAAGGGCATTTTTTAAAGGCAATAAAGATTCTAAAATTGATTTGAAAACAATTGTAAAAAACTCATATATGGATAGTGATGATATAGTAAATCACACGGGGACGTTAACAAATACCACATCATCAGTTACTACTAATAATGATGGCGATAGGAAAGAAGAGGAATATGAACATTTTAATAGTATAGAACTCTGTCCAGCTGGTATTGGTACGGCACAAACAATTGCAAAACGTATAGAAGCGGACAGTGGGGCAGCATTAATTATTGATTATGGAAATGTTGATACTGTATCCTCATCTATACGAGGCATCAAAGATCATCAATTTGTATCTGCTTTGCAAGAGCCTGGTTTAATTGATTTATCCGCAGATGTAGATTTCAAAGCATTAAAATTAGGGATTGATTTAATACAGAATATAGAATGTACAAATGTTATTGGGCAAGGAACATTTTTGAAAAATATGGGTATTGATTATCGTATGGCCGCATTGTTAACCAATGCACAGAACGATGATGAGCTTGCAGAAAAGTTAATTTCAGGATATGAGCGTCTAGTGGATGGTGTGGATGGTATGGGTGAATTATACAAAGTGATGGGAATTTATAATGTGAAAAATAAACATGTTACAGGTGGTAATGATCATCAGATTACTGGATTTTTTGAGCCATCGTAGAGATTCCCAAAGCCAATACGAGTATGTTTGTGTGTGTGTGTGTGTGTGTACATATGATATTCACATATACATTAATACTTTGGAACCAAGTATCATACGAGCTTACGTTCGTATCATTTTATTAAAATATCATAACGCACCTTTTAAAATATAATACCAGCATACACACACCTTCTTCTCTCTCCTTTTTTTTTTCACTTCTTCCGTCTGTACCTTCCTTTTTGTTCATATTGCACAGTATCCAGTTGAAGAGACGCAATGTTTGTTAATCGTCTTTTGATTTCACGTTCTTTTTTCATTACGTCGGTTTCTTTACCTAACTTTGCCATAGCTGTTGAACTACGATGCAATCGTCTATTACTACCAAATGCACCGCAGCCAGTAGCTGGGGAATCGATACCTCTATTCAATGAACGGACATTTTTCCCTCCCCGTTGTAAACGCATTTTTTTACAAAGTTCTCGTTCCATTTTAGAATCTTTTTTCATTTGTTTGAGTTCCTTTCTTAGATCTTTTCCTTTTTTTATTATCTTATTTGATATCGGGTTTAGACGCGTTATGTGCTTTTTTTTAGATTCAATGCTATCGGATATGGATAATCGTTTCTTCGTCTTTTGCTCTCTCCTAGAGTATTGGTGTTTTCTACTCCTGATTCCATTGCTGATACTATTATTATTATTATTATTATTATTATTATTATAATTGGATCTACTTTTGCTTTTTCTATTGTTACTATTGAATGCAACATTAGAATTTTTAGGATTGCTTTTGATAAAATTTCTTTTGAAATTATTATTTTTACTTTTTTTGACAGTAGGACTTATCGACATAGATACCGAATGTAATAATTGATAATCAAAGGTACGATTGTTATCAAATGTTGATAATAAATCATTTTTCGCACTATCATTGTCACTTTCGCTACTCACTGAGCTGTTGCTAGTCGTAGTTGTACTTCCCGATTTATATTCCATATTGGTTGTATAATCACCTATTTCCACATATCGTTTATGTCGTTGCTGGTGTTGTATTTGTGACTCTTGTATGTGCTGCTTCAATTGTCGTCGTTTTTCCTGCTGGGTTTGAAGTTTCATCAATCGTTTTCTTTTGCTCTCCCTACTATTTAAAAATGTAGCCTTCGATCGCATTTGTGATATATGCGCCTTAACTTCTTTTTGTCGTTTATTTGCAATAAAAGCAAAACGACATCTGTCGCATAATATTTCTTTTCCTTTCATATTTTGTTGTTGATATGCACCAGATCGAAATGGAAGAACTACACTACATTCTTCACAACGTTGTATTGCACGATGAACCTGAGGAAAAAGTGCTTCTTGGATAATAGCATTGCTAGATGCATTTATTAAGTTATTAGTATATAAAGTATTCGTATTATTACTTCCATGGTGACCAATTGATTGAGGTATTTTTCTTTTGTCATTTATGATCATATTATTGTTGTAATTAGAATTATGTTGTTCATTACTAGTAACATTATTGATGATGTTGCTATTGTTATTAGCTTGATAAGAAGATGCGGTCAACATTTTTTCCCAATCTGTCAATACATGTCGTTCACTCGGATGCATATCACGTTCTTCCACTGGTGGAATAAATGTTCTTTCACGATTTTTGGATGTTAACTTATCAACTAACTCTGATGCTGATGAATGTTGAAATCGAACAAATGGATTTTTTAGAGATTCTAATACAAGCTTTTGGTTCTTATTATAATAAAATCCGTTGCTTATTTTAAAATTTCGATGATGTTCATGTTCTTGTTCGTGGTATAATTGGTGATATTGACTATTATGTTGTTGCTTCTCTTCAGCACCATCTTGTAGATGTACTTCTTCGAATAAACTGTTCATAGAACTTGATGTTTTTTGTTCATTGTTTCTAGCTGCATAAAATTCAAGCAGTTTTTCATAACTGCTTTTACCATTTGTTGACATTTGGCGGCTATTTGGATGGTTAGTAGATGTTATATTGTTCCCTGGAATAATAAATGGATGTAATTTTTGGATTTCTTTTCTAGGTTGTTGGTATTGTTTCTTTCTCTCTCGTTTGCTTCCACCAGTTGTATTTTCGATACGCGCTAATAAATACTCCTTCGTTTTCGTTTCTTCTTTTGTTGGGCTATGTAAACGTTTCAATCGCTTTGCTCTTTCTATCCGATTTTTTTCTGCTTTAATTGCAGCAATCCTAGCTTCTTCTTTCCATATTTCATGTTGCTCTTTTTCGAGTTTTTCTTGTGCTTTTAAGTTTCCACTTGCTTTACATGAGACGACTAGAACCAAATTTTGAACTAGTTGTACTACTTCTTTTGGAATTAGATTATTAATAGAATTTGTAGATGATGACATATTGCGTTGGAAAAATTATGTCACTACAAAACAAAAATTCAGCGTCTATATTTGATTCTCTGCTGATATGAAATGATTAAAAATAAATAATATCTGTTTCTTTTAGAATGAAGTTTATATGCTTGTGAAATATGTTATGTATTGTGTATACAGAAATATTATACGTCTTTTACAGTGTCACATGTGTCACAGTTTAAGTTGTGGTGGTGTCGTGGTGTCGCTCGGCGGTGTAATAATAGCAAAATAATAATAACAATAAGTATAGTAGAGTATAGTACAAGTAATAATAATAAAAGCTTTATAATATAAATAAGAAAGGCTGTCGTCTGCTGTCTGGCTGTATCATTTTTAGTGTCAAAAAAACTATACTAATAAATCTATAATTTAATAGGCAAGATTTCCACACAGCACACAGCATTATTTTATGATTTGAAATGATGTGCAAAAAAAGCTAATTATTTTTAAGATAAAGACAGCATAAAAAATTAGACGTCATTTAACTTTTTATTATAATTTTGGCAATATTTAAATTGCAAATCAATAGTGCACCTAGTATTATATAATACAAATGCTAATGAATGAACAAACATTCACACAAGCCTTACCACCGGTGGTATAGGGTCACAGCACTATTTTGACGACAATTTACCTGCTATTGCGGCCTAATTAGTGTCCACAAAACGCTAATGGTATTTCCATATAGCCAAGCGTTACATTTTCAGTTATACTTTTTGTATACTAATTATCGTCTTTTCCTAATGATTATTTTCGATTAATATTTTTTTAGTTGCACATTTTATTGATATGAAAAAAGGGGCAAATGAATGATGAGTGAAAAGACGTGACACATTTCTTCGATTGTACAAAATCATTGTGATAATAATTGTGATTTATATAGAACATTTTCTACAAAGAGAAAAGAATAAACTCGTATATAATATATTGAACAAACGATAATAGTTTAAGAAATAGACAAACGAAAAAAAAAAAAAAACTGAGCTACCAACGATGCTTAAAAAAATCATTACGACAATATATTTCATTTATGTCATTTTTATGACATCGTTTGGTGAAGTGTACAGTGTGGAATGGAATTGTGCTGCAACGACAAATACGGAAACATTTACACGTTCAAGTAATTGTAAGATATCAGGTAATAATCATGTTGCCGTATCAAACACATTAGAAATTGTTGGTAGTAATGAAGATATGAATAATTTAATTACAATCACAGCTTCAAGAGGTGGCACGAGATTGAGTAAATTGAGGAATTTTTATAAATTAGCACTGGGAAGTAAAATTAAATTTATATAACACACACTTTAGATTTTAACCATGCCATTTCATTATTTTGATACACTTTATCAAATTTATTAAGATCTCTGTATACTTACCTTCACTACAGCTACAATCTTCATAACAACACACAAGTCGTCACAACATTCACTCAATACAAATACGTTTGGATCTCGATTTGCACGTTGTTGTTCTCGTCGACGTGCTTGTCTTTTATAATAATCATCATCGTCATCATCATCGTGATATCGATTTTGATATGCCATGTTATTTGCATGTATGTATTATATATATATATAGATAGATAGCTTGTTTTTTTTGGTGTCACAGAGTCAATAACTATATCTTTTACTATATATAATTATACAACTATAATTATAACTAAAAAGCTGAAGCAAAAATAAAAAAAAGTTAAGCAAAAAGCAAAAAGTTAAGCAAAAGAAGTCTAGAATAAGGTTTCTTTTTTTCCATTTTTTTTTCTGTTGTAAATACCCCCTCGACGACTATTGATGATAGAGTCGTTTTTTCTTTGTGATGCACTATTATTATAATTTTTTCATCCACATCAAAAAAAAAATACCACCTGTATAGCAGAGAGAATGTGTATAGCGACTGCTACTATATTATTATTTATTAATATATATAAGTTAAAAATGATAATATATATGGTTGCATAGATTCCACAAAATAGAAAATGAATATCTATATCATATTTTAAAAAACATATAAAGGTTGATAAAGATAAGATCAATATTTGACAACTACTTTTACTGTATATATATATATATATATAATAAGTATAATCGTCATCTTAAATATATATAAGAATTATTAGTAGTAGTGCATTAGTAGTATTACATTTTTTTATTGATTTATTTAAATTTTAATAATAATTTTTATAAGAACGAAGTATATAGGAATAATAATAATAATACTGTGTATAAAAGTCGTTGTAAATTTTATACATCATTATAAACATAAGATATTTTCATACATATATCTATTAGTTGTGAAACAAGATGGCAAGTAGTAATCGCCAAAATAAAAAGAAAGTGCAAGAATTTTTAAAACGTCAAGGAGAAAAATTTCCAGAAATTAAACAAATGCAAGAACAATATAATATGGAACAATTAAATAATAATAATAATAATACATATTATGGTAGTAGTAATAATAATAGTAACAACAACAATAAGCACCATAGGCCGGACCATTTGGCGCCTCCTCCACCACCACCAGAATCAGAAGATTCGGAGTATTATGAAAATCTAGTGCAAAAACGCCATCAATTTCAGCAACAACAAATGCAGGAACAGGAAGCGCAAGCAGCAAGACTTGTTAAAGAAGTTGATCGAAATTTGATACAAACTCAAGAATATAATAATAATAATAACATGCATAAAAGTAATAACTACAATAATAGTAACAATAATAGCAGAACTGGTGGTAGTATGAAACATATTCAATATGTAAAAGAAGAACAACAGCGAATGCAAGATTTGGAAGATCAATCCATGTACAAGGAAGATGAAGTCGAAGAGCTCATTGCTACTTTTGAAAGTGAAAATAAAAAGTACCGACAAGATGTGGTAATTTTAACGCAACAATGTGATCGACTTGAAAAAGATTATATAGAGCTTGATCAAAAATCTTCAAGTGAAATTAGACATAAAGAACAACAGTTACAACAAGCAATGGCAGATATACGGTATTTAAAAGAAAAAAATGCTGATTCTGTTGGAAGAGAAATCAAATTAAAAGCGGACAATAAAATTTTACGTGGTACTGTGAAGGAACTTCATGATTCTATCAAACGAATTACGACTGGGGCAAGAGATGCAGTAGAAGCGGCTACGGAACAAAGTGCATCAATGGCACAAGAAATTCAAAGTTTAAAAAAGAATTTTATTATGGCAAAACAATATAAATTGCATACGGCATTAGAACATTTGTCTAAAGATAGCATGAGGGAACAACAGCGTTTACAAAGAATCATTGCGCATATGCAAGCAGAAAAAATTGCATTGCAAGCACTTTTACAACAAGCCGAGGATGATCGTGATGCTTGTTCTATGCGTTTACAACTTGCAAAAGATGAAAATGAACGTATGATAAATGTGGTAAACAATAATAATGCGTATTATGCGAATAACAATGATGGTAAAATTCCGCAACAGTTTCAGCAACCAGGCGATTATGTTGATGATGGTTACAGTAGCGGTGGAATGCAATTAAGTGTAATTCCAGAAAACGAGGATATTGGTATGGAGAATAGTGGCATAGATTATAATGAAAATAACATCAATAACAACACCAGCGGTCAAAAAATGGAAGAAAATAATATCATGTTACGAGATTACAATACTGCACCACCAGCGTTAGGAAATAAAGTTGGGATCAATTACCACAATGTAAATAATAATAATGTACCATTACCGTCGAATAATAATATTTATGATGAAAATGGGAAATTGGAACAGAAGCAACAAATGAGAAATATGGAGCAAGAATTGTTGCAATCATTATCGATAGATACAAATGCACCAACATTTGAAACGATAGATTTGATTGATGAGAATGGCAATACACCATCTGCTAATTTAGAAGCTGTATTAGTAGCTATGAAACAAAGTGTTTTGTCTGTTGACGTTCCGCCATCACCAATTATAACAGCAATGGATACCGACAACAAAGATAATAATATGAGGAAAAATATACACCAACAGGCAAAGGAACAACAATTAGAGCAACTTAAAACCGCCGAGAACAATAAAATGTTAGGAGGCATTGTGAAGGCTTCAAAAGGATTTGTTAGCAGCCCATTAGTATCAACGGATGTAATGGACCCTGAAGATGATCCAATTGATAGCATTAAAAGCAATTATAAGGATGGTAATAGTAAGCATACTACATTAGCAACCAGTAGTAGTAGTGGTAGTAGTAGTAGTAATGATAATAATAAGAAGAATGAGGATACGACGAAAAGTGTAGCAAATGTAGTTAGAAAGAAAAAAAGCGCAAAGAGTTTGTGGACGAAACTTAAAATTGGGGTTGCTATCGCTAAACCTCGAAGAAAAGCACCACCACCACCACCAGAAGCAAATGATGATTAAAATACAAAAATATACGCGTGTGTACAAGAAAGTATTTTATTGAAGAGAGGTATCCATAAAGGTTAATTTATTCGGCAATCAAATATTACGAACGTATATATAATACGTATGCATTTAATCATATATACGTTCGCAATTCGTATTGTTTATATATATATATATAAAAGAGTATAATATATATCTCATATTCATAATTATAATATGATATTTTAAAAATGATATGGTTAAAATCTAAGTTATTAATTAATTTTACACTTCTCGTGTTAAGTAATAATGCTCAATACTCAATCGCAAGAATAATATGCTATTCTACTATTAGTAAAGCTCTAATGCACCTCTGCAAACTAATACTCCACAAGCACAAAGTAGATTTCTATCCTTCCAATGCGCGCTCGTTGAACGGGCTGGACGCCGGGTTCGTTCGTATGATATTTATAATATTTTAGAGTACATCATATCATATGATATCAATTTTTAATTATAAAAATATTAATGATGTATAAAAATATATAATATTTTTTTAGTTTTAGCTTGCGGGGGCGCATGAGAGCGCTTTATTTTAGTGCGTGTAGGATTGAATATTATTTTTCAAATCATTTATCGTCACTCCAATTCATTTTTTTATCCCATACCTCTCACATTATATATGAAGCTCCATTAACGTATCTGCTTTACTGCCACCTAATCGATAGTAATTATTCGCATCAATAACCATTTTGTAGCCAAAATGTTCTAGTTTACTCATTAAGGATTGATAATTTTTACCAACAGTAAATGTTCCATCCATATGATTGTGTTCAAATAAAATTTGCATTGGTTTGATATATTTACTAAAATCATAATTCATTAAAATTCTATAATCCATCCCTTCAGCATCTGTCTTTAATAAATAAATATCTTTCAATTGATAATTTTTCACTATTTCGTTGATTGTTGTTGTTTCAACTTTAATAGTTTCTACCACTAAATCAGGGAGGTGTTTTTTTAAATGATTTGCATTTGTTGAACCAAGTTGAGTGACCCAATACGGCAAATTTTTAAAGTTGTTGCTGGCAGAGGGGATGGTAAATTCAATTTCACCTATAAAATCAGCCACTGCTTTGTTGATAAATATGATATTATGGAAATGATTCGGTAATTTCATTTTATAATTTCTTTTTAATCTTTCGAATAAAAATGGAACCGGCTCTATCAAAATTAAATTTGTATTTTCATCAGCCATTTCAAAAATAGGATCATTTATTGTATTGCCAACATGTGAACCTATTTGTATTATGGTTTTATTTGGGATATGATTTAAATGCA
>Ga0099797_101428_pt1 | contig 12619 bp, 14 predicted proteins | sample Uncmet_Sort48C_1_FD_89871 | JGI IMG/M metagenome (GOLD analysis project Ga0099797, IMG submission 89871) | Marine eukaryotic communities from CALCOFI LINE 67, Pacific Ocean - C012_Sort48C_1 | ecosystem: Environmental > Aquatic > Marine > Oceanic | place: Pacific Ocean: Monterey Bay | collected... | reverse complement strand
GATTTATCACTCCTTCACGTTTTCAGAGAATTTCCAGAATCCATTTCCACTTGAGCACTAGTAAATAGTTTCCAGTATGTTGTTTAGTCGTCTGCTTGGCACAGAAGTTTTTTCATATTTATCCGACCCCTGAAAGAAGATCCTACTTTAACTCCACAGCTTTATCGTTTACATCCCTATGAGTCGTCTGATTCTCTTAAGTATACGCAGTTATGATTTGCAAACTGTGCTTTATGCAGTATTGAAGGCAGGACCGAAAAGAGATCAATGGTCACCTAAGATATATTTGATTTGGGAAGTGCCTTAATCACGTGTCTTGAGACAAATTTAATTCCGGTGTTCGCCCACAATCGCTGTGAAATTGTAGATTCTGAGTCTGTCGGCAACACAATTTAACATTGCTTGACTTTCATTTCGGTATTTTGTGTTTGTGAATTGGATTCGCAGTGGTAGGGCTTGGTTTTTTGAGTGGATGAGAATGCGAGCGGCCCTGCTTTTGGCGGCGACCGCGGAAGCGGCCTCGAACCAGAGCTTCAAGACGGTGATTGATCTTCTGACAGGTCTGAAGAATGAGCTCGTCACGGAGGCGAACGAGGTATGGACTTATATTGATTATTCCCATATGTCAGCCCGTTTGATTGTTCTCGTAACGAAAAGTTGCGCATTCTCTTTTATCTACACTTTGCACATCGTATATCAGGAACAAACCAACTGGGCGAAGCTGAAGGTATGGTGCGAGAGCGCCATCGGGGAATCCAAAAATGAGATGGAAGAGCAGACCTTGAAGGTCGAAGAATACACGGGCAAAGTTGCAGCTCAGAATGCGAACATTGTGAAGTACACAAAAGAGAGAGATGACAATGCAACTGGAGAAGAAACGTATAATGCGACTCTTTTCTATGGGTGCACGATTTGTGTATTTTTTGGACGCGATCACTTAGCTGCCAGCATGGAAACTCAGAAAATGTCTTGTGTACTCGAGTTCACAAGACTTGAGTAAAGGTTTTCCCATTTTCTTTCAGAATGAAGTTGGATTTGACTGCAGCTCTCGCCGAGAGAGAAGAAGCCAATGGAAAGTATGAGGCAAACAACGAAGAACTAACGGGAATTTTGGGACAGGTTGATGAAGTTATTGTAAAGCTGAAGGGACTTTCCGACACCGCCGCTGTCGAGCCGGCTTTGCTTCAGAAAACGGAGAAGCTTTTGAGTAGATACGCAGGGATTTCTTCGTCAGCTGCAACTGCTGTGGAACTTCTCCAGCAGCCTGTCCAGGGAAAGGACTATGCCTACACCGTAAAAAGTGGAGGTGTGGTTGAGATTCTTGAAGAGTTGAAAGATCAATTCACCACTGGGCAGCAGAACGCGACTGAGACAGAGAGTCGACAAGTCAACGCCTATGAAATTAAGAAGCAAGAGTTAGAGTCAAAGTTGGCTGTTTACGTAGAGAACAAGGAATCTGCCATCTCTGCGATCACAGATGCTGAGGAAAAGAGGGGATTTGCCCAGTCCAAGCTGGACGCTGCCAAGCTTGCTTTGGAGCAAGCCACGAAATTCAACGCAGACACATCCAAAGACTGCACGGGATATGCACTGACTTATGACGAAGCTCAGAAGACTCGTGCCGCAGAAAAGGCCGCCATTGAACAGGCTCTGGAGATTCTTCAGAGCGGTGCGGCAGCAACTGGCTCCGCCCATCTCGCAGATGCCACTGAGGCTGACCTGTCGTTGATGCAGCTTTCAAACAAGGCTACCGCCAATGAGCCTCAGAGAGATGCCGCCAGATACCTGAAACAACAGGCCAAGAATCTCGATAGCAAAGTTCTCATGCAACTCGCTCAACTCGCCACAGTTGATCCTTTCTCAAAGGTCAAGGATCTTATCCGTACATTGATCACAAAGCTCCAAGAGGAGGTAAACAATGCATCCGACAAGCAGATGTGGTGTGAGCAGGAAATGGCCAAGAACCAAAGGCAGCTCGATGCTGCGGAGGAAAAGAAGCTTGGTGCGCAAGCAACTTTGGACTCTAACACAGCTAACCTCGCTGAGTCGAAGGAGTCTCTTGCTGAACTCAAACAACAGTTGGCTGATCTCCGAAAGTCAGTCTCTGACGGTGAACAGCAGCGAGTGCAGGAGAGTAAGGACAATGCAAAGATCGTTGCGGAGTCCAATGCTGCAGTCGAGTCCGTTGAAAAGGCCATCGAAGTTCTTGAGACTGTCTTTTCGGGACAGGAGGCTGAAGCTTTGATGCAGACGGAAGCTAAGCAACCAAACTTCGGCGGCGATATGCCAAGCCCAGTTCCGAAGGCCAGCGGTGCTGCCGCTGGAGGATCAAATGTGATTGTTGCACTGGAGGAGCTCGGCGCAAAGATGCGCACGCACGCTCAGGCAGTTGCCACTGAGGAATCAGAAGCCGCCACCAACTGGAGGAAATTCAAGAAAGAGATGGAGACAGAGATTACCATCAAAGAAACCAATGAGCGTAACACCAAGAGTGAAATTGCAAGTCTCACCACCTCGTTGCAAGAAGCGAAAGATGATCTGAAGCTTGCAGAAGAAAATCTAAAGAGCGCGGTATTTTCACTTTTCTCCAATTTTGTTGATGAAAGCTTGAATTGTTATCGTCACGTTATGTAGGGTGTTTGGAAATTGAAACTGCGTGTTTCGTCATGTTATGAGAGTTGTTGGGGTTGTTTCCTCATTATCGTCCTCGCTTGCATTCTCTTTCTCAGACGAAGTATAGGCAGGAGTCTTTGGAGCCGCAGTGTGTGCAGACTGCCGTCAGCTTTGAGGAGAGGAACAAGAAGCGCCAAGCTGAAATTGAGTCTCTTCAGCAGGCATTGGAAATTCTTTCTCAGCCAGCTGTGTAAGTCGTAAATCTTGTTTCACCAAGAAATGGTCCTGAGTTACATCTATTTTTGTATAGCATCACAAGTGTCAATCAGGATGCACCGAAAACGCAGCAGCACGATAATTGTGCACAGGGGGAAATTTTGAGCGTGACTTTGACATGGGCGTGCGGTATGCATCAGTGACATCACCAATCTATAATCAAACGGTCTAAAATCATTCTATCATGCTCATGCTATTACAATCTGATCTTACCTGTCTGAAGCTTACCTTTATATGCATGCACGATATCTGAAGTGTTAACCAAACCATAATGTTAGATGAATTTCATGTTGTGTGAGTGTTGTTGTTTCCTTCGCAATAAAAAACTTAGTTATCAACTGCGCTGACGCTATTTGTACCTGTGCGTCTCGCATGCAACATGTCAAGTTTTGCTCAGGTAAAGAAGTAACTGGGACGGGGGAATTGTTCAAAAATGGGGTGGGTCTTCTTTGTGTTCAGATTTAGGCGTTGCCGCGTTGCCTTCACACATACAGACTGACTCAGATGCAGTCTCGGAAGAGTTCCTGAGAAAATTGTCAAGCACGAGAGGGAGTTCAGCAATGCAGGTTTGAAGGCATAGCTCCAGAGAAATGACTGTCATTGATGACAAATTGTATGCGAGAAAGAGATGAAAGCCTTCCATTTGATGAAATTGCCAAAGTACTGCGTATATCCAAAAAAATCCTGTCAAAATAGGAAAAAGGACTGGTCTCCCTACAATCGGAAAGGGTCACCTGCTAGGAAATACAGTATCACCCACCACGTAAACGATAACCAAGGTAAGAGACAGATCTCTAACATTTTGTGCATTGAACTCTTCAAATTTGTGTAAATTTTGTATCACATTGTCTAGAACTAATTTTGCGTCTTGACCAAAAAATGAAGCGTGGCGGGTTGAGAGATATCACTAACACGTGTGAAGATGCAGGAAGTGGCGTGGGTGGACAAAACAAGCCCACACAGGGAGAGGTCAGCGTCACTCATCGGAATTTCGGAAACTACGTGGCGGATCAGCTCGACGTATATTGCTTCAATATTTCTTCTGCGTGCTACAAAGGGTCTGTGTTTGTAGAGTCGTGTGTCAAATCGCAACGCGAGCGCGGGGAATCGCTCATGACTCCCAGCAATAGTCCTCAATTTGTCTGGAAAAAAAATGAAAACATTTCAGGCAAGAAATCCCCAAGAGGTTGCGGAGTACGCCGCTGAGATATACAAGTTTTTGCATCAAAAAGAACAGGCAGCCGATATGAGGATACTCAAAGGATTTCTGGAACACCACACTGAGGTGAATGCCAGAATGCGCGCAATTCTTCTTGATTGGCTCATTGAAGTCCACTACAAATTCAAGCTGATCCCGGAGACCTTGTATTTCTTTTGTAACAGAGTAGTTTGCAAGTTGCGCCATTTTTTCTTGATTCGTTGTATTTCGTCTTTCAACTGGTAAGAGCCGCTGAGATGAGATGCATTGTCTTCAATCAGGTATCTCTGCATCAATCTGATCGACCGGTATCTGCAGATTGTCACTGACATTCCAAAGAAGCGCTTGCAACTCATGGGAGGAACATGTATGAAAAAAGATATAAGATTTATTTGCTTTAAATGAGAGGCAGATTATTTCCTCTAAACAGTGTGAGGAGGGACAGACTTCTATGTAACCAGAGAGCGGAAGTCTTCCGATTTTGAGATACGACCGTGAGACGGAGTGATAGACTGATTGAATCTTGTCAGGCATGTTGATCGCTTCAAAGTACGAGGAGTACCGTCCCCCTGAGGTTCGTGACATCTGCTATATCATGGATAATGCATACAACAAAGACGACGTTCTGGAAATGGAAGTCAAAATCTTGAACACTCTGAAATTCTCGCTTACGACGGCATCGCCCCTCCAATTTTTGGAATTTTTCTCGAAAGGAATTTGTTTGAAGGATAGTGATGTGAACCTTCTTGCCCAGTTCTGCCTCGAGTGCTGTCTCATCGACGTGGACATGACTTGGTATGAATTTGCCTTATTGTTTTTCATTTGTCGAATTTTGGTGTGTCATCTTTGAATGTTGGATGATGCAGTTACACAAATTCCACTGCATTTTCTTGATTTGGCCAGAAAGAGTCAATTTATTCTTGTTTCATTCCAGCTACCTGCCATCCCAACTTGCTGCCGTGTCGTTGTACGTTGCTGGGAGGATTATGTTTCCAGATCATCAGCCAAGTGTGTCGGGACCCTACGGTGAGCCGATGTGCCGTCAAATGGAGGATGAGCTGTTGCGAGTGATTTCGATTCAAAAAGACAAAGCACTTGGAAAAAAATATGCCAAGGACAGGTACAAGAACGTCATGCAGTATATCAAAAGATATGAGTAAGGTATGCGATTCGGCTAGTAGCTGTGAGCGAGCAGGTTTTCGGTGATGCTTTCTCGGTGGTGCTATCGTATTTTTGTAATCGATATGTGGAATTGTAGAGCTCCGTAATGGGCGAAGTAAAAGTACTTTTGATTTTGCTGAGCTGCTGTAGTTGCCTACGCAAAAGCGGGTAGTGATGTGTCCCTTACCGGGCGCGTGCTGTTTCATTTTTTGTGTCTCTATATGTTAGGTGTACATAGACATGACATAATTTGGACATCGTCCGTGTCATATCTACCATAGATTTTTAGCAAGACAAAGTGACATTGCCAATGACGGTCTGCGTGTTTTATATTGGGACGTTCAGCCATTTCGTGAGATGTGCGCATGATTTGGATTGCTCAGGCTTTCTCAAGTTGTGTCATGTCTGAATTGGAGAGCAGGGAAGACCTTGTCAATCGATGTCGACAATTGATACCATAATTTTGCCGAGCTTCGTTTGAAAATAACAGTCCATAGAAAATATATCATGATATACATAGAGTTCATGCATATTTGTTATCTAGAGATATACCATAAGCACGTTTGTCGCAAGTGTATGATGTAGCATATCCATGTTTCATACCCGTGCACAAACGAACTACTGTCGCATAATTTACATAGTACATACACATATGTACACTTGTGGAAATTCGTGGTGTCTTTGATTTTGTATCGTCTAGCAGCCATAGATTTGTTATGTTCTTGTGGAAATTGAATGGATTGGTTGGACCGCTTCTTGAGACCCATCGTTCCGGCCAGTTCTCCAAGCCTGATAATCAAGATCATACTGGGGGACCATCGTCATTGGTGGACCTGACGGAAGGTCAGGCTGATTCAGGTACGTAGTATGAATGAACAAAGCTGCGCAGTCAGTTATTGATAAGGTTCTGAATCTACAGGGATTTTGCGTGAAGCAGTTTTTGCTGCCTCATTGTTGTGTAGGTTTCTGTTAATGCATCAAGAAATGCACTGATCTCTCACACTGAGATTTTTCTGCATGACATGAATATGAATAATGCCGAAGTCTCTCTACTTGTGCGATGTGATGACATTATCATACAAAAGAGATTATCACTTTCTGGATGCGAATGTGATGTGATTTCAGTTGGAAATTTTGAATTGAGCCGAGAAGTCTCTGCATACACTTCCGTTTCATACAAAGATAAAGCCCACAAGTCTAAGAGTGGCGTGCGTTTTCTCATACAGGATTGGACTCAGATGTGATCGTGGAGAAGCGGATCAAGTGGTCATAGGAAGAGCCCATCTCCTGTCGCATTGTCAGATATTGCGGACGGAATTGTTGGCTCGATGCAATGTCATAGTGATACAGATCTGAAAACACAAAGGGATAATACCCATTGTTAGAATCAACACACCTGGATCAGGGATCAGATCTGAAAACATTGTTTTCAATTCTTTGTACACATTGAACATGTGGCATCTTTTGTTGATGATGATGCGTTTCCGACATATTTGTACTATCATGTTTCCCGCAAATCATTCACATAAAGAGCAAAGCTTAATCTAGTGATACTCGAAAAGCCTCATTTTGTTCTTTCTGAGTGCATTCATTGTTGAGAAATTGCGACGGAAACTTCATCATTGCAGTCGGGTGGGCATCACATTTTTGTCGTGCACCTTCGTCGACAGATAGATGTTATCAGTCCATACCCGGTATGCCATATGTGGCTTCGCAGAAATGAAAACTGGGTAATCTCTTCACTATGAGGATTCGAATACTTGATATGCTTGAGTCAATACTGGTTTCAGATTTCCGAATGGAAATATGATTTCTGGTATTCTGCAGAAATTATATTCATTTTTATGTGTGGAGGAAAGCCATTTTCAATCGCAATCATTTCTTTGGGGAGGACGTCCTAGTTAGAGTGCTTCAAAATTTTCGACAGATCCTGGCAAAGGGACAGAAGTTTGTGACTGGTTGGCTAGATTCTTTGTCAGTAACATTTTAGATCATACCTACCATTTGTTTCAACAACATCCATCAGTTTTGTGATTGACATCCATAATTTTGTCAGATATTGCGATTGAAAATGGCTCGGTGGTTTCGCGGAATGAGTTGCAGACATGGAAAGGACAATTGTGGGGGCGAAGTTAGAACTTTCGTAGAACCATGAGTGAAGAGCGAATGATTGATCCGTCATCGTTAAAAGAAAAGAATTGCCCGAAAATGTTCGTGGAGGAAAATGACATCTTCCGGAATCTGGTGAGTTTCTAACACGGGCAGGACACGCTGAGAGTTTGCAACAAAGAAGAAGTGCTTAGCGAGAGAAGAAAAGGGCATGTCACAAACGGGATAACATGATGCATTTCCAAGAGATACGTGAGGGAAAGATAGCTGAGCGGCCGGTGTACCAATGAGTGAGAGAGACTACCAAATGGAAAACTGTTGGAGAAATGGTCTTGAGAGAGACGCGAGGAATGGCGATACCGAAAATTAAGCGGTTGGCAAGCAGTTTTTATCATTTTGTATAATTGGCAGTGGTTCTTGACTCTACAGTGACATTGTTTGCTTTAGTTACCCTCACGTGTCCATTGATCTTTGTTGCCTGCCACGACTGCAATATTCGCATTAATCTATCCTTCTAAGCGCTACTAGTGTGCGCCGTCTCCTCACTGTATGTAAAGGTCCACATTTTGTGTCACCTTTTTCTCAATAGAGGTCATTCGTCGTTCCATTAATTTCAATTTCTCTCCCATTCCCTGATCATTTTTGTTCTCTCTTCACGAAGGCAAAAAGGTCTTGTGCCTTCTTGAAAAACCTGCAAAAATTGGCATTCTTGTTTCTGTCAATCCTTTCGTTTTGGAATTTGGACGTTGGGTCCGGGTTCTGAACCAACCGATAGCAACAAAAATACTTCTGCAATCGCAGAAATTCGACACGTGATCGACTGAGTGGTTTTTGGCACCATGCCGCGCGGTGGTCTACGAGATGTCACCAATGCCGTACATATGATTTTGTTTTTTTTGGCATGTTCAGAAAATATGAAGTCTCAATAAAAACTGGAGCTACCGTTTGAGGAAGTTTCAAGCTTTGTTGTTGACGGTTTTCGTTCAATTTGTTCGTCGTTTCGTGTTCCAGTTTGTGACGAATTTCCGAGGTTTTCTCGTCGTCTTTCCATCATGATTTATTTCATCTCATGTGTCGCAATCTCAATTCTCATGATTTTCTCTCAGCCGCTTCATCAAGTCCAGGGACCGTTGGGAGGTGTGAAGGCACAGCGAGGTAATGTCCAAAAACGGCAGCCCTCAGTGGAGGCTGTGACAAAGGCGGTCGCCTCAAATGCTGGCGCCAATAATAGTGCACAGCCTCACTCAATTGCTACTGGAAATACACTACACCGAGTTAATAGTGCAAGCAACATTCCAGCGAGTCTTCCCACCACCAGTCATCCAAGTAAGCCTGGAGTCAGCAATCATGTGTCAGCGACCACCGCAGCCGCCTGTGCAAATCACAGAGCATCAACAGTTAGTGATGCGTCTGGGCAGTCGAATAATAGGACGACAGGTCTCGCGCAACCAGTATCAAGTCGCTTGGTTACGGCGACGGGAAATAGTGAAGTGCCGTCAAATCTTACGCAGCAGTGGTTAAGAATGGAAATAGGTGTGAACCCCACGACCGGAAGCACAGCCGATCCAAATGAGCCACAGCTTGCGGCAGAATATGCAAACGCGATATACGGATATTTGAGGAAAGCGGAAAATCAAAAACAGCTGCGGGTATGATCATCTTGACTTTCCAGTGGAAGAGATTGAAAAAAGAGATCACTCCAGTGTCGTCGCTTTGTCCTAGCTTGCACCATGATCGGATTCGTTCGTCTTTGATGCATAGAGAGAGCCAGCGATAATTCGTTCACTTTTGATGAATAATCGCTCACCTTTGAATCTGATGAAAAGAGAGAGTAGATTCCACCTGTCTTTCGCTCATCTTGAATTTTTTTTGGTTTCTGGTAACTTCGTCAGGCGGATCCTACCTATCTGGAGAAGCAAGCAGAAATCAGCAGCAGAATGCGAGGAATCCTATTAGATTGGTTGGTGGAAGTGCACTACAAGTTCAAGCTTGTCCCAGAAACACTCTATCTCTGTATTAATCTTATCGACAGGCTACTGGATAGAGACAGAAACGTACCCAGGAAAAAGCTGCAGCTTGTTGGAGGAACGTGCATGCTCATAGCCAGGTAGGAGCATACATCATGTTAATTCGTGCTGAAGCGTCACCCTGTGGCAATAAAGCACGTGGCAGGGGGTAAATTCCAGAATATTATTGTTTTGTTTCTTCCCGCATAGTGTGCAGCGTGGTAATTCTCATTATAATTCTATCTTACTCAGCAAGTATGAAGAGTTCCGTCCGCCAGAAGTGGGTGACATCTGCTATATTATGGACAACGCCTACACTCGTGATGATATTCTGGATATGGAGGTGAAGATTCTGAACACACTGAAGTTCGAAGTCACGGTCCCATCAGCGTTACAGTTTTTGGAATTTTTCATAAAGCAACTTGGTATTGCACGTGATGACGATCACTTCTTTCTGGCCCAATACCTCATTGAAGCGACCCTCTTGGAAGTGAAATTCCTCAAGTATACGTCTTTTATTTTTTGGTTTTTCAATGTGTATTGCGCATGTGATCCTATTTTCTCCCACTGTGTTTCGTAGGGCAATGCTCACGACATTCCATTTCGCAATTTTCAGGTACAAGCCTTCTGAAATTGCGGCTTCGTGTTTGTACCTCGCCAATCGTATCCGAAAGAGACAGAATCCATGGCCGCTTCCGTTGAGGGAGTTGACTGGCTATGGGGAAGTCGATTTTGTAAAGCCATTAGCCAAAGAAATTTTCGAAATGATACCAAATTTCAGGAATAAGTCTCTGTTCAAGAAATATTCCATGGAAAAGTATCATGCAGTGGCACCAACAATTCCAAATCAGTGAGCACTCCGTGCGCATTGAACATGTTGAGAGTGGCAGTATTTACCACTCTCATGGTGGAGTGGCGTTTCAAGTTTTCGAGGGAGTAGAATATGCATTTTCATGTAAGAAGGGAGTGGCATAGTTCGTACATTAAATTAACGCTGCATTGTATAAGTGTTGGCAGTCTCCTGATGGGTACGATGAATCGTTTGGAAATAGAATTATTGTCCTTCTCTCTCCATTGTTGTTAAGCATTTTTCTTTTCGACTCTAGCCATCCAATATGAAATATTTCAAAGGTAATTCAAAAGTTTGAAAGTTTATTTTCACAAGCTAAGTTCATATTTCAATTTTAGTTAAGTCGTATTTCGTTCAGTTAATTTCATTGGATTTTCGTCTTGAATTTGGCATTTTGAGATTTTCGCATTGTTGCCTTCCCTGGATCAAGACTGAGAATGACGTGATTCACGGATCAGTGCTGCCAGTGCTGGAATTCAAAGTAGATGACTCGACAACACTGACCATCTCCACTTTGCGCGAACTTTGATTATCCTATTGTTTAGATCTATTCCGACAGGCAAGTCTCTTTCGTCTTGTGAACTTTGGTTTTTTCAAGCTGCAAACTTTCATTTGAGCCTTACCGAATGCAAAATATTGCCCCTATGCCGTGACTGGAGTTGATCTATTTCAAAAGTGCCGTCCCTTAGTGTCTCTATTCTTTTTCATTTTACATGTGCATATTAATCTTTTGGCTCAATAAATGCACCACATTACATACGAGTTTTCTCAAGCTACTGCTGATTACCGAATAGTTGTCTCTGTTTCCAAATCAGTGCGTCTCTTCATATTTCATGCTCTTGTGTGTCTTTTGGTGGATGCATCTGCAAATTCCTGGTATCGAGTCGTTAGAAAAGCAGTGATGAACAGAGCGTGGTTTTGCTGCAGCAGGAACAGGAAAAATTATCTGATTCAGTGTGAATATATTCTATTGGAGCTCATCTGGAACAATGTCGCCTATGGATGTCTGTATTCAATGGATTGCCTTTGGAGGTTAGGGCTTGACTTTCTAGGATTTCGTTGATGTACCTTCCAAAGAGCATGATCACCGATATGATTATAGCCGAGCGTAAAAATTGATGTGGGTTGAGTCTGGTTACTGTCGTTGGTACAGATATCGAGTATACAGTACGTAGTTTTCCTTGAGAAATCATTGGTATGGGTATATTTATCCTTCGATGGTCGTGTGTGAGATGAGGATCTGTCGTGGGTTTAAGTACTGATGAGAATTCCATTTGGACCTGTTGGCCCTCAGCATTTGATGATAATAAATTTATTATTATTATTATTATATCGATGACTTTCCGCCTCTGGGCATTGTCTGAGGCCCAAACGAAACAAACGAAACACTATTGTTGTTGTGGGTTGGATTTTGAGGAGTAGTTGCGTTTTTGGAATATGAGGACTGGAGTTATGGAGTCGGAGTCTGTTGGTCCGTAACCATTTGGCTCCACAGTTACTCGCCCCACCACCTCTGACTTGTGTTAGATCTGCCGCTTTGTTCTTCTGGAATTTTGGCCAAGGTGGCCCTGACAAGGATCTTTAGCGGCTGCTTCTTGCACAAGTCAATACTGCTCTTCGGCTAGAACTATCGAAACCCTTCGCGCTTCTTTCTTCGTTCCCCATGGCCATATAGGCCTATTCGATCACACCAAAATTGACTCTGTTGGATGAATTCTATGACTGCTTCTGGATGCTTTGTCAGCACCCTCAGATTGATCGCGTCCGTCGGAGGATCCCATTCCTGTATCTCCTTTCCTCCCTCCCATGCTCTTTGCGCAGCTTCTTTCTGTTCCTGAATCCTTTCACTCAGGATTCTACTCCTCAGGGCCAGTCTCTGGCTTCGCAGACTGACACACTCTAGGAGTGCATGATGGGAGGCATCGATGACGTCGCAGTTGCTGCACGGTCTCGGCGTGTATTCTTTCGGTTTGAAACCAGAGTTGAAAACTCTCGACCCCAACCTCATGCTGCTGTAGATGATTTCGTCCCTTCTCGATCTCGGCACTCTTATTTTCTTGTCAAAGAGTGGGCTTTTCTTCAGATCCTTGTCCACTCGCAGAAGATGGCGCGCAGTCTTCTGTCCCTTGGCCTCTTCCGACCTGAGCTTTTTGGCGGCTCTTTCTCTCGCAGCTTCTCTGATTCTTCCCCTGCATAGGTTGTACGCAATTTGCCTGCCAGGTTTCTGCTTCCTCTCCAGACCCACCATTTCGAGCGCCGCTTTGGCCATCGAATCTGCGACCTCGTTGCCAACAAATCCTTTGTGCGACCTTATGAATTTCACCACAACTGTCACGCCATTTTCCGCTAAGACCGTCAGACGCCGCAGATTCTCTATCTCCGTTTCATCTCTAGCCCCGGCAGCAC